>Ga0247805_1000202_pt1 | contig 36742 bp, 26 predicted proteins | sample UWRJL044104R1_FD_180930 | JGI IMG/M metagenome (GOLD analysis project Ga0247805, IMG submission 180930) | Plant litter microbial communities from Arlington Agricultural Research Station in Wisconsin, United States - UWRJ-L044-104R-1 | ecosystem: Environmental > Terrestrial > Plant litter >...
ATCAGAAGGATATGCTACTGAAAATGGTGAATTAGCTTTAGGTAGAAACTTAAAAGTTGCGTTCATGCCATGGAAAGGGTACAACTTTGAGGATGCAATTGTAATTTCTGAAAAAGTAGTTCGCGATGATATCTTTACTTCAATCCACGTAGACGATTACTCATTAGAGGTAAGAGATACTAAATTAGGTAACGAAGAATTAACGAATGATATTCCTAACGTTTCTGAAGAGGCTACTAAAGACTTAGATGAAAACGGTATGATTAGAATTGGTGCCGAGGTTAAACCTGGTGACATTTTAATTGGAAAAATTACACCAAAAGGAGAATCAGATCCTACTCCGGAAGAGAAATTGCTTCGTGCTATCTTCGGGGATAAGGCTGGTGATGTAAAAGATGCTTCATTAAAAGCTTCTCCATCTTTACACGGTGTGGTTTTAGACAAAAAATTATTTGCAAGAGCTGTAAAAGACAAACGCAAACGTACTCAGGACAAAGATGCTTTAGGAGCACTTGAAATGGAGTTTGAAGTTAAATTTACAGAATTAAAAGATAAGTTAATTGAAAAACTTTTCTTGATTGTAAACGGAAAAACATCACAAGGTGTAATGAATGATTTGGGTGAAGAAGTTTTACCAAAAGGTAAAAAATATACTCAAAAAATGCTTTACGCTGTTGAAGATTTTGCTCACTTAAGCAAAGGTCAATGGGTAGCTGATGATGCAACTAATAAAATGGTGAATGATTTAATTCATAACTATAAAATTAAGTTGAACGATTTACAAGGAGCGTTAAGAAGAGAGAAATTCACGATTACTGTTGGAGATGAATTGCCATCAGGAATTTTGAAATTAGCTAAGGTTTATATCGCTAAGAAACGTAAGTTGAAAGTAGGGGATAAGATGGCGGGACGTCACGGTAACAAAGGTATTGTTGCAAGAATCGTTCGTCATGAAGATATGCCTTTCCTTGAAGACGGAACACCAGTTGATATCGTGTTGAACCCACTTGGGGTACCTTCTCGTATGAACATTGGTCAAATTTATGAAACTGTTCTTGGATGGGCTGGACAAAAATTAGGTAGAAAATATGCTACTCCAATTTTTGATGGTGCTTCACTTGACCAAATCAATGAATTGACTGACGAAGCTGGAATTCCACGTTTTGGACATACACATCTTTATGATGGTGGTACAGGAGAGCGTTTCCATCAAGCAGCAACTGTGGGTGTAATTTACATGTTGAAATTAGGACACATGGTTGATGATAAGATGCACGCACGTTCTATCGGACCATACTCGTTGATTACTCAACAACCACTTGGAGGTAAAGCTCAATTTGGAGGTCAGCGTTTTGGAGAGATGGAGGTTTGGGCACTTGAGGCTTATGGAGCTTCTAGTACACTACGTGAAATCTTAACAGTTAAATCTGATGACGTAATTGGTAGAGCTAAAACTTACGAAGCTATCGTAAAAGGTGAAACTATGCCAGAACCAGGATTACCGGAATCATTTAATGTATTAATGCATGAATTGAAAGGTCTTGGATTAGACATTAGATTAGAAGAGTAATATTCAGTATTCAGTGTTCAGCTTTTAGTGATCAGTTCTTAACTGAAAACTCAAAAACTGAATACTGAACACTTTTTTTTAATTAGTTTTCAGGATTTATACCCGTAAACCGTTCCGATTTTTTATAGAACCCAATAGGTTTTATAACTAGCACTTCAAATAGTCGTTTGAAGTTTAGAGAAGTAACCCGAGGTAATAGATGATGCAAAAAGCAAAATCTAAAATCAATTTTTAATTGCAAATAAATCAATAGTAAAAACTATGATGAATAATAGAAATAATAAAGAGAAAAGCCAGGTAAAAAGGTTTGACAAAATTTCGATAGGACTAGCTTCTCCTGAATCTATCTTGAAAGAATCAAGAGGTGAAGTTTTAAAGCCAGAAACTATCAACTATAGAACACACAAACCAGAACGTGATGGTCTTTTCTGCGAAAGAATCTTTGGACCAGTAAAAGATTTCGAATGTGCTTGTGGTAAATACAAAAGAATCCGTTACAAAGGAATCATTTGTGACCGTTGTGGTGTTGAAGTTACTGAGAAAAAAGTACGTAGAGATAGAGTTGGTCACATTAACTTGGTGGTGCCAATTGCTCACATTTGGTATTTCCGTTCTCTTCCTAATAAAATTGGTTATATCCTTGGACTTCCATCTAAGAAATTAGATATGATTATTTACTACGAAAGATACGTAGTAATCCAGGCAGGTATTGCTAAAAATGCAGACGGAGAATCATTACAAAGATTAGATTTCTTAACTGAAGAAGAGTATTTGAATATTTTAGATACACTTCCTCAGGATAACCAATATTTAGATGATTTTGATCCTAATAAGTTTGTTGCCAAAATGGGAGCAGAATGTATTATGGACTTATTAGCTCGTATCGATTTAGATCAATTGTCTTACCAATTAAGACACTCAGCTAATAACGAAACGTCTAAACAACGTAAAACAGAAGCATTAAAAAGATTACAAGTTGTTGAATCTTTCCGTGAGTCTAACTTAAACCGTGAAAATCGTCCAGAATGGATGATTATGAAAGTGGTTCCTGTTATTCCACCAGAATTACGTCCGCTTGTGCCACTTGATGGAGGTCGTTTTGCAACTTCAGATTTGAATGATTTATACCGTCGTGTAATCATCCGTAACAACCGTTTGAAAAGATTAATGGAGATTAAAGCTCCTGAAGTTATCTTGAGAAACGAAAAACGTATGTTACAGGAATCGGTAGATTCATTATTTGATAACACTCGTAAAGCTTCTGCTGTTAAAACAGAATCAAACAGACCATTAAAATCATTATCTGATTCCTTAAAAGGTAAGCAAGGACGTTTCCGTCAAAACTTACTTGGAAAACGTGTGGATTATTCTGCTCGTTCGGTAATTGTTGTTGGACCTGAATTGAAATTATTCGAATGTGGATTGCCAAAAGATATGGCAGCTGAATTATACAAACCTTTTGTTATCCGTAAATTGATAGAAAGAGGAATTGTAAAAACAGTTAAATCTGCTAAGAAAATTATAGATAAAAAAGAGCCTGTAGTTTGGGATATTCTTGAAAACGTAATTAAAGGACACCCAGTATTACTGAACCGTGCTCCTACTTTGCACAGATTGGGTATTCAAGCTTTCCAACCTAAATTAATTGAAGGAAAAGCAATCCAATTACACCCATTAGTATGTACGGCTTTCAACGCGGATTTTGACGGGGATCAGATGGCAGTTCACTTGCCATTAGGACCAGAAGCAATCCTTGAAGCTCAATTATTAATGTTAGCTTCTCACAATATCTTGAACCCTGCTAATGGTGCTCCTATTACAGTACCTTCTCAGGACATGGTTTTGGGTCTTTATTATATGACCAAAGAGCGTTTGTCTACTCCAGAAAAGAAAATTTTAGGTGAAGGACTTACTTTTTACTCTGCTGAAGAAGTAAATATTGCATTAAACGAAGGAAGATTAGAATTGAATGCTCGTGTGAGAATTAGAGCAAAAGATTTTAATGAAGCTGGAGAATTGGTTTACCAAATTATCCAAACAACTGCAGGTCGTGTATTATTTAACGAAGTAGTGCCAGAAGCTGCAGGATATATCAATGATGTATTGACTAAGAAAAACTTAAGAGATATTATCGGTCACGTATTAAATTCAACAAGTGTACCTGAAACAGCTGCCTTCTTGGATAACATGAAAGATATGGGATATAAATTCGCATTCCGCGGAGGATTATCATTCTCATTAGGTGATATTAGAATTCCTGAGCAAAAAACACAATTGATTGCTGACGCAAGAGAGCAAGTAGAAGGGATTTCTGCTAACTATAACATGGGTCTTATTACAAATAACGAGCGTTACAACCAGGTTATTGACGTATGGACTTCTGCGAATGCACAATTGACAGAATTAGCGATGAAAAACATTAGAGAAGATCAACAAGGTTTCAACTCGGTGTATATGATGCTTGACTCTGGAGCTCGTGGATCTAAAGAGCAAATTCGTCAGTTAACTGGTATGCGTGGTTTGATGGCTAAGCCTAAAAAATCGACTGCTGGTGGTGGTGAGATTATTGAAAACCCGATTCTTTCTAACTTTAAGGAAGGTCTTTCTATCCTTGAGTACTTTATCTCTACTCACGGTGCTCGTAAAGGTCTTGCGGATACGGCTCTTAAAACGGCGGATGCTGGTTACCTGACTCGTAGATTACATGACGTTTCTCAAGACGTTATCGTAAACATCGAAGATTGTGGTACTTTAAGAGGTGTTGAAGTTTCAGCATTGAAGAAAAATGAAGAAATCGTTGAATCATTAGGAGAAAGAATTTTAGGACGTGTTGCATTACAAGACGTAATTAATCCTTTGACTAATGAAGTATTAGTGGCTTCAGGACAACAAATTACGGAAGTAATTATGAAAGCAATTGAAGCTTCTCCATTAGAAAGTGTTGAAGTTCGTTCTCCATTAACTTGTGAGGCATTAAAAGGTATTTGTGCTAAATGTTACGGACGTAACCTGGCAACTGGAAAAATGACTCAAAGAGGTGAGGCTGTAGGTGTAATTGCTGCACAGTCAATTGGAGAGCCAGGTACACAGTTAACACTTCGTACTTTCCACGTTGGAGGGGTTGCAGGAGGTATTTCTGAAGAATCTAGTATTATTGCTAAGTTCCCAGGAAAACTTGAAGTTGAAGATTTAAAAACTGTAAAAGGAGAAGATAATGAAGGAAACGAAGTGGATATCGTTGTTTCACGTTCTACAGAATTGAAATTGGTTGACGAAAAAACAGGTATTGTTTTAAATACACATAATATTCCTTACGGTTCTAGTATTTTTGTAAAAGACGGTCAGTCTATTGGAAAAGGCGAAGTAATCTGTAAATGGGATCCATATAATGGAGTTATTGTTTCTGAGTTTACTGGTAAAATTGCTTACGAAGATTTAGAGCAAGGACAATCGTTCATGGTTGAAATCGATGAGCAAACTGGTTTCCAGGAAAAAGTAATTTCTGAATCTAGAAACAAAAAATTAATCCCAACCTTATTAGTTTACGGTAAAGATGGAGAATTGATTCGTTCTTACAACTTACCAGTTGGAGCCCACTTGATGGTTGAAAACGGTGAGAAAATTAAAGCAGGTAAAGTGTTGGTTAAAATCCCACGTCGTTCTTCTAAATCAGGAGATATTACAGGAGGTTTACCTAGAATTACTGAGCTTTTAGAAGCACGTAATCCTTCTAATCCAGCTGTAGTTTCTGAAATTGATGGTGTTGTTTCTTTTGGAAAAATCAAAAGAGGTAACCGTGAGATTGTGATCGAATCTAAATTTGGAGAAATTAAGAAATACTTAGTGAAATTATCTAGTCAAATTCTTGTTCAGGAAAATGACTTCGTAAGAGCGGGTGTTCCTTTGTCTGATGGAGCTATTACTCCAGATGATATCTTGAGAATTCAAGGTCCAGCTGCTGTTCAACAGTACTTGGTTAATGAAATTCAAGAGGTTTACCGTTTACAAGGGGTAAAAATCAACGATAAACACTTTGAGGTAGTTATTCGTCAAATGATGCGTAAAGTAAGAGTTCAGGATCCAGGAGATACTTTGTTCTTAGAAGATCAATTGATTCACACTAAAGACTTTATCGTTGAAAACGATAAGTTATACGGTATGAAAGTAGTTGAGGATGCAGGAGATTCTTCTAACTTAAAAGAAGGTCAAATCGTTACTCCACGTCAATTGAGAGATGAGAATTCATTGTTGAAACGTTCTGATAAAAACCTAGTTGTTGCTCGTGATGTAGTTACTGCAACTGCAACTCCGGTATTACAAGGTATTACAAGAGCTTCACTTCAAACGAAATCGTTTATTTCTGCTGCTTCTTTCCAGGAAACAACAAAAGTATTAAACGAAGCTGCTGTAGCAGGAAAAGTGGATCTTTTAGAAGGATTGAAAGAGAATGTTATTGTAGGACACAGAATCCCTGCTGGTACAGGTATGAGAGAGTACGATAATGCTATTGTAGGTTCTAAAGAAGATTACAATGATATGATGGCAAACAAAGAAGAATATATTTATTAATAAATAATATGTTTTCTAATTAAAAAAATAGAAAGATTACCTCGTGTAGTCTTTCTATTTTTTAATTTTAAACCGTTTTGTTTTAAAATTTTTTTGATATGAAAGATCAACAAGAACAAATTAATATTGAATTAGACGAAAAAACGGCTGAAGGAATTTATTCTAATTTGGCTATAATTAACCATTCTGCTTCAGAATTTGTTTTAGATTTTGTGAGCATTATGCCAGGTGTGCCAAAGGCTAAGGTGAAGTCTAGAATTGTTTTAACTCCACAACACGCTAAGAGATTGTTAAAGGCTATTGGGGAAAATATTCACCGTTTTGAAGTGGCTCATGGAGAAATCAAAGATACGGAGCAAACTCCTATTCCGCTTAATTTTGGTCCTGCTGGACAAGCATAAAATTACAAAGGCTTTCATTTATTGAAGGCCTTTTTTAATTCTTTTCGAAAAGTAATTTTACTTTTTTAGTACCTAAACGAGTTTTAGGGTAGTTTATCGGAAATGTTTTTTACTGGTTTTGTATTGCTATAGATTTGTTTCATAATAAAATCAAAACAGTAGTAATAAAGCCATGAACAACTTAAAAACAAATAACACGAATTCTAAATTGATACCATCAATATTCGTTTTTGTACTTTTTTTAATGTTTTCTTTTTCAGGATTCAGCCAGTCTCAACCGGCTGCTAGTATTGATTTTAATACCAAACCAGAAACAACTAATGTAAAGTTAGAAACTTCGAGAGCGACTTCTAATATGGAATTTGCACTTTGGTTTATGGGAACAAAACAAGATCCTAATTCTACATTGTCTTCAGAAGGTACAAATGCTAAAAAATTAATTATTACTTCTGGAATAGCGCCAAATCGTTTGTTAATTAAAGCTTTTTTGAAAAAAGTAGTGAATTACGAAAATTCATTGTCTTAGTTCAATTATAAAAATAAAAAAAGGGTTTCATTTAAAAATGAGACCCTTTTTTTATGAAATTAAGTGTTAGGTTTTTTTAATCTAATTCAGAAGTAAAAAACAATTTAACACTTGGATATTTATTCTGTGTCATTTGGATTGTAAAATCCGAATCAGCTAGAAAAACTAATTGATCGTATTTGTCTTTGGCAAGGAATTTTTGTTTGATTCGTTTGAATTCTTTGAATTCCTCATTTTTAGCATCGTCTGGTTTTACCCAACACGCCTTGTGTACAGGGAAATTTTCATAAGTACATTTTGCACCATATTCATGCTCTAAACGGTATTGAATTACCTCATATTGAAGTGCACCAACAGTTCCAATTACTTTTCGATTATTCATTTCTAAAGTAAATAACTGTGCCACACCTTCGTCCATTAACTGGTCCACACCTTTATCCAGCTGTTTTGCTTTCATTGGATCAGCATTATTAATGTATCTAAAGTGTTCTGGAGAGAAACTTGGAATTCCTTTGAAGTTCATAATTTCACCTTCAGTCAAAGTATCTCCAATTTTGAAATTTCCAGTATCGTGAAGACCGACAATATCTCCTGGATAAGAGATGTCTACAATTTCTTTTTTCTCGGCAAAAAAAGCATTTGGACTAGAGAATTTTAAATTTTTCTTTTGTCTAACGTGGTAGTAAGGTTTGTTTCTCTCGAAAGTTCCGGAAACAATTTTTATAAAAGCCAAACGATCACGGTGTTTTGGATCCATGTTAGCGTGGATTTTAAATACAAAACCAGATAGTTTTTCTTCTTTTGGATCAACCAATCGGGTTTCTGATTCTTTAGGTCTTGGCGATGGAGCAATTGCAACAAAGCAATCTAACAATTCTCTAACACCAAAATTGTTTAAAGCTGAACCAAAAAATACGGGTTGTAATTTTCCATCCAGATAATCTTGCTGGTTGAATTTTGGATACACTTCGTCAATTAACTCCAATTCTTCACGTAAACGATCCGCTGGTTTTTGACCAATTATTTTTTCTAATTCAGGACTTTGTACATCCGAGAAAGCGATAGTCTCTTCAATGTTTTTACGACTGTCTCCGCTAAATAAGTTGATGTTTTGTTCCCAAAGATTATAAATTCCCTGAAAATCGTAACCCATTCCAATAGGAAAACTCAATGGCGTAACAGTAAGACCTAACTTTTGTTCTACTTCGTCCATCAAATCGAAAGCATCATGTCCTTCACGATCTAATTTATTGATGAAAACAATAATTGGAATTTTACGCATTCTACAAACTGCAACTAATTTTTCAGTTTGTTCCTCAACTCCTTTTGCTACGTCAATTACCACAATAACACTGTCAACAGCAGTTAAAGTTCTAAAAGTATCTTCAGCGAAATCCTTATGTCCAGGTGTATCAAGAATGTTGATTTTTTTATCCTTATAGTTGAATGCTAAAACCGAAGTAGATACTGAGATTCCTCTCTGACGTTCAATTTCCATGAAATCACTCGTCGCTCCTTTTTTAATTTTGTTGTTTTTTACAGCTCCTGCTTCCTGGATTGCTCCTCCAAAAAGTAATAGTTTTTCAGTAAGAGTTGTTTTTCCGGCATCAGGATGCGAGATGATTCCAAAGGTTCTTCTACGTTGTATTTCTTTTAAAAAGCTCATATTAAATATAAATAGTTTGCAAAAGTACTATTTATAAATGCGATTTAAAAATAAATAAGTTTTCAGTTGATTTCCAGTGTTTGTGCTTTGAATCTCTCTGTTATAGTTTATTTTTTAAAGAAAGTTTTTTAGCAAAACTCTTATCTGGATTTTTTTGAAGATAATTTTTTGTTAATAGTCAAGTGGAAACTTGTATAATGTAATTGAATTGTTATTTTTGTTCGTTTTTACTGAAATAAAATTTAAATAATATTCTTTAATGAAATCCATAAATATTAAAAATGCACTTTTGTTTTTTGTGTTGTTTTTGTTGAATACAGCAATCCATGCTCAAGAGATAATAAAAGACACTGTTGTTGCTGAAACTGTAAAAGCAACTCCAGGTCAAAGACAAAAAATTGATGGTGTCATTGCTACAGTGGGGGATTACATCGTTTTGGATTCTGATATTGATAAAGCATATTTAGAAATTTCTAGTCAAGGTGGTTCTGTAAAAGATATTACAAGATGCCAGATGTTAGGGAAATTATTGGAAGATAAATTATATGCACATCAGGCTATTCAGGATAGTGTGAAGGTGACAGATGCAGAGGTGAAAGGGATGATGGAAGAGCAATTGAGTCGTATGGTTCAACAAATTGGTTCGATTGAAAAAGTAGTTAAGTATTACAAAAAAGATTCTGAAGAAGAATTTAGAAGCTATTTCTTTGATATTTTGAAAGAGAATAAGTTAACAACTGCAATGCGTGATAAAATTGTTGAAGGAGTAGAAATTACACCTGAAGAGGTTCGTAATTTTTTCAAGAAATTATCTAAAGATGAGTTGCCTGTTTTTGGTGCTGAAATGGAAGTTTCGCAAATTATTATTGAGCCTAAAATAACTGCGGTTGAAAAACAAAAAGTAATTGATCGATTAAATGGATTTAAAAAAGATATTGAGGAAGGTTCTAGTTTTGCAACTAAAGCCGTCTTATATTCTCAGGATCCAGGATCAAGATCGAGTGGTGGTTTTTATAAAATGACTCGTAAGACTCCTTTTGTGAAAGAATTTAAAGATGTTGCTTTTGATTTGGAAGAAGGAGAAATTTCAGCTCCTTTTGAAACGGAATATGGGTATCATATTATCTATTTGGAAAAAATAAAAGGGCAAGAATTAGAACTGCGTCATATTTTGTTGAGTCCTACAGTAAGCAAAGAAGCTTTAGACGAAGCTAAAGAAAAAGCAACTTTAGTTAGAAAACGTATTATTGATAAAGAAATTACTTTTGCTGATGCAGCAAGATCAATGTCAGATCAAAAAGAAACAAGAGCAAATGGTGGGGTTTTGATTAATCCAAATACACAGGATACTCGTTTTGAATTGACTAAAATGGATCCAACTTTATATTCTCAGGTTTCAAATTTAAAAGACAATGAGATTTCGGCTCCTATTTTAGACGAAACTCCATCTGGAAAGAAACAATATAAAATAGTTACAGTTACAAATCGAATTAATGAGCACACAGCCGATTATGCTCAGGATTATGTGAAAATCAAAGAATTAGCTTTGAAAGAAAAACAAATCAAAGCAATTGGAAAGTGGTTTGAGGAAAAAATTAAAGAAACTTACATTAAGGTTATTGGAGAATACAGAGATTGTAGTTTTACAAACAACTGGTTGAAAAAATAATTTGTTCAAAATAAATAAAAAGAGTTAGTTTTATGATTTCATAAAGTTGACTCTTTTTTTAATTTAAAATACTTTTAAAATGTCTGATGTAGCGGCAATACATAATTTAGTTCAAAAACATACTGAGTTAAAAAGTGAAATAGCAAAAATCATTGTTGGTCAGGAAAAAGTAATCGATCAGTTGCTGCTGTGTATTTTTTCAGGTGGACATGCGCTTTTGGTTGGTGTTCCTGGTTTAGCAAAAACATTGATGGTAAATACTATTTCTGAAGCTTTAGGACTTAATTTTAAAAGAATTCAGTTTACGCCAGATTTGATGCCTTCGGATATTTTAGGAAGCGAAATTTTAGATGAAAACCGTCAGTTTAAATTTGTAAAAGGGCCTGTTTTTTCGAATATTATTTTGGCGGATGAAATTAACAGAACGCCACCAAAAACTCAGGCTGCTTTATTAGAAGCTATGCAGGAGCGTTCGGTAACTATTGCAGGAATAAATCATAAATTAGATTTGCCTTATTTTGTATTGGCAACTCAAAATCCAATTGAGCAAGAAGGAACTTATCCTTTGCCTGAAGCACAGTTGGATCGTTTTATGTTTGCAGTAAAATTAGAATATCCTTCTTTTGAAGAAGAAGTTCAGGTGGTAAAAAGAACAACTTCTGATGTGAGTCAGAAAATAAATCCATTGTTTACGGCTCAGGAAATTATAGATTTCCAACATCTAATTCGCCGAATTCCTGTTGCTGATAATGTGGTGGAATATGCCGTAACTTTAGTAAGTAAAACACGTCCCGATAGTAATTTGGCAACCGACTTTGTTAAGAATTATTTAGATTGGGGAGCTGGGCCTAGAGCTTCTCAAAACTTGATTTTGGCTGCTAAAGCACATGCAGCTTTTAATGGGAAATTTTCTCCGGATATTGAGGATGTTATTGCGGTAGCAACATCAGTTTTAAGACACCGAATTATTAAAAATTACAAAGCTGACGCCGAAGGAATTACTGAGGAAATGATAATTGCTAAACTGGTTTAATACTTCTAAAATCAGTTGTTTTTGTTAAAATAAACATTTTTTTGCATCACAACATATTTTAAGTTTGTGATAAAATGGTTTACGAATTATTGATTTTGTATAAATTGAGTGAAAATTTGGTTTTCTCTTAATATAATGTCTTCTGAGTGCATATTTTTCAATAATCAATCTTTTGTGAATTGAGAGCGGTTAAAAATTTTTAAAATCTCAGCTTTAATAACTAAATTTGCATCACAAATAAAAAAAATCTAAGAATTATGGCATTTGACTTTGAATTAATCGAAGGAATTTGTCATTAATAATGAAAAGCCTTCTATTATGAATACTTATAACGATTACATTCAAGAGATTGAAGAACGAAAAGGCCAAGGGCTTAACCCAAAGCCAATTGATGGTGCTGAATTACTAAGCGAAATCATTGAGCAAATTAAGGATTTAAATAACGAGTATAGAGCAGATTCTCTTAACTTCTTTATTTATAATGTTGTTCCAGGAACTACTCCGGCTGCAAACCTTAAAGCTAATTTTTTAAAAGAAATCGTTCTAGGTCAATCAGTAGTTGCTGAAATTACACCTGCTTTTGCTTTAGAGTTGTTATCACATATGAAAGGTGGAACTTCTATAAAAGTATTACTTGATTTAGCTTTAGGTACTGATGCTGCTATTGCTAAGCAAGCTGCTGAAGTTTTGAAAACACAAGTTTATCTTTATGAAGCAGATACAGATCGTTTAGCTGAGGCTTTCAAAAACGGAAATGAAATTGCTAAAGATATTCTAGAAAGCTATGCTAAGGCTGAGTTTTTTACTAAATTACCTGAAATTGCTGAAGAAATTAAGGTAATTACATATATTGCTGGTGAAGGAGATATTTCAACTGATTTACTTTCTCCAGGAAACCAGGCACACTCACGTTCAGATCGTGAACTTCATGGAAAATGTTTAATTTCTCCTGAAGCACAAGCTGAAATCAAAGCATTAGCAACTGCGAATCCTGATAAGAGCGTAATGTTAATTGCTGAAAAAGGAACTATGGGTGTAGGTTCTTCAAGAATGTCAGGTGTAAACAACGTGGCGCTTTGGACAGGAAAACAAGCAAGTCCTTATGTTCCATTTATTAATATTGCTCCAATCGTTGCAGGAACAAATGGTATTTCTCCAATTTTCCTAACAACTGTTGATGTTACAGGTGGTATTGGTCTTGACCTTAAAAACTGGGTAAAAAAGCTTGACGAAAATGGAAAACCTCTTCTTAATGAAAGTGGAGATCCAATTTTGGAAGAAGTTTATTCTGTTGCTACGGGTACTGTTCTTACTATTAATACAAAAACTAAGAAACTTTATAACGGCGATAAAGAATTGATCGATATTTCTAAGGCATTTACTCCTCAGAAAATTGAATTTATCAAAGCGGGTGGTTCTTACGCTATCGTGTTTGGAAAAAAATTACAAACATTTGCTTCAAAAACTCTAGGTATTGATATTGTTCCTGTATACGCTCCGTCAAAAGAGGTTTCTATCGAAGGACAAGGTCTTACAGCTGTAGAGAAAATATTTAATAAAAATGCGGTTGGAACAACTCCAGGTAAAGTTTTACATGCTGGTTCTGATGTTCGTGTTACTGTAAATATTGTTGGTTCGCAAGATACAACTGGTTTAATGACTTCTCAGGAATTAGAGTCTATGGCTGCTACTGTGATTTCTCCAATTGTTGACGGTGCTTACCAATCAGGTTGTCATACTGCTTCAGTTTGGGATAATAAGTCTAAGGCAAATATTCCTAGATTGATGAAATTTATGAATGATTTCGGTTTGATCACAGCTCGAGACCCGAAAGGTGTTTATCACTCAATGACTGATGTTATTCATAAAGTATTGAACGATATTACTGTAAACGAGTGGGCTATCATTATTGGTGGTGATTCTCATACAAGAATGTCTAAAGGTGTTGCTTTTGGTGCTGATTCAGGAACTGTTGCTCTTGCATTAGCTACTGGTGAAGCTTCTATGCCAATTCCAGAATCTGTGAAAGTTACTTTCAAAGGAGATATGAAAGGATACATGGATTTCCGTGATGTAGTTCATGCTACACAAGCGCAAATGCTTAAAACTTTTGGTGGAGAAAATGTATTCCAAGGAAGAATTATTGAGGTTCACTTAGGTACTCTTAATGCGGATCAAGCCTTTACATTTACGGACTGGACTGCAGAGATGAAAGCTAAAGCTTCTATATGTATTTCTGAGGATTATACTTTGATTGAGTCATTAGAAATGGCTAAAGGTAGAATTCAGATTATGATCGATAAGGGAATGGATAACAAAAACCAAGTTCTTAAAGGATTGATTGCTATTGCTGATAAGAGAATCGCTGAGATTATTTCAGGTGAAAAGCCAGCGTTAAGACCAGATGCAAATGCTAAGTATTATGCTGAAGTTGTGGTTGATTTGGATCAGATTGCTGAACCAATGATTGCAGATCCAGATGTTAACAACGCTGATGTTTCTAAAAGATATACTCACGATACTATCAGACCTCTTTCTTTTTATGGAGGGGTTAAAAAAGTAGATCTTGGATTTATTGGATCTTGTATGGTTCATAAAGGAGATATGAAAATTTTAGCTCATATGCTTAAGAATATTGATGAGCAAGAAGGTAAAGTAGAGTTTAAAGCGCCACTAGTTGTAGCTCCTCCTACTTATAATATTGTTGATGAATTAAAAGCAGAAGGTGACTGGGAAATTTTACAAAAATATTCTGGTTTCGAATTTGACGATAATGCTCCTAAAGCTGCAGCACGTACTTCATACGAAAACATGTTGTATTTAGAGCGTCCAGGTTGTAACCTTTGTATGGGTAACCAAGAAAAAGCTGCTAAAGGAGATACTGTAATGGCAACATCTACACGTCTTTTCCAAGGAAGAGTTGTTGAAGATACTGATGAGAAAAAAGGAGAATCATTACTTTCTTCTACACCAGTTGTAGTATTGTCTACAATACTTGGTAGAACTCCTACTATAGAAGAGTATGTAGCTGCAGTAGATGGTATCAACTTAACTAAGTTTGCACCTTCACATAAGTTGTTAGTGAAATAGTACTATAAATTTTTTAGTCATATTCAAAAGCCCGAGTTATAAACTCGGGCTTTTTCTTTTATAGCTGCTCTATTTTTTGTATATTGTCGTATAAAAAAAATAAAAATAATTAAATAGAACTTATGGCTTTTGATATTGAAATGATTAAAAAAGTGTATGCAAACATGACTAGTCGTGTTGATGCAGCACGTAAAATAGTTGGACGACCACTAACTTTAACCGAGAAAATTTTATACAGCCATCTTTGGGACGGTGTTGCTCAGCAAGCCTACGGAAGAGGTGTTGATTATGTTGATTTTGCTCCGGATAGAGTAGCTTGTCAGGATGCAACAGCTCAAATGGCTTTATTGCAATTTATGCATGCTGGAAAGAAAACGGTTGCTGTTCCTACAACAGTTCACTGTGATCACTTAATTTTAGCTAAAAATGGAGCTGAATCTGATTTAGCTGTAGCCAATAAACAATCTAAAGAGGTTTTTGATTTCCTTTCTTCGGTTTCTGATAAATATGGAATTGGTTTTTGGAAACCAGGATCAGGAATTATTCATCAAATTGTTTTAGAAAACTATGCATTTCCCGGAGGTTTGATGATTGGTACCGATTCTCATACTGTAAATGCAGGTGGTTTAGGAATGCTGGCTATCGGTGTTGGTGGTGCTGATGCGGTAGATGTGATGTCAGGAATGTCTTGGGAGTTAAAATTCCCAAAATTAATAGGTGTGAAATTAACTGGAAAATTATCAGGTTGGACTGCTCCAAAAGATGTTATCTTAAAAGTAGCCGATATTCTTACTGTAAAAGGGGGAACGGGAGCTATTGTTGAGTATTTCGGAGAGGGAGCAACTTCAATGTCTTGTACTGGTAAAGGTACAATTTGTAATATGGGTGCTGAAATTGGAGCAACCACTTCTACTTTTGGATATGATGATTCAATGAGAAGATACTTAACTGCTACAGGACGTCAAGATGTTGTGGATGCTGCTGATAAAGTAGCGCCTTACCTGACAGGAGATCCTGAAGTATATGCAGATCCGGCGACATATTTTGATCAGGTAATCGAAATTAACCTTTCAGAATTAGAGCCACATATTAATGGGCCTTTTACTCCAGACAGAGGAACTCCAGTTTCTCAAATGAAAGCAGAAGCTGCTGCAAACGGATGGCCAATAAAGGTAGAATGGGGATTAATTGGTTCGTGTACGAACTCTTCTTATGAAGATATGGCTCGTGCTGCTTCTATTGTAAATCAAGCTGTAGAGCATGGTATTTCTCCAAAAGCAGAATTTGGAATTAATCCAGGTTCAGAGCAAATTCGTTATACTATCGAAAGAGATGGTATCATTGCTACTTTCGAAAAAATGGGAACTAAAGTATTTACAAATGCTTGTGGACCATGTATTGGTCAGTGGGATAGAGCAGGAGCGGATAAAGAAGAGAAAAATACTATTGTGCACTCTTTCAATCGTAATTTTTCTAAAAGAGCTGACGGTAATCCAAATACACACGCCTTTGTAACTTCGCCAGAAATGGTAGCTGCATTGGCAATTTCAGGACGTTTGGATTTTAATCCTTTAACTGATACTTTATTAAATGATAATGGGGAAGAAGTAAAATTGACTGCTCCTTATGGAGACGAATTACCTTCTAAAGGATTTGATGTTGAAGATGCTGGATTCCAGGCGCCTGCTGAAGATGGATCAGGAGTTCAAATATTAGTAAGTGAAACTTCAGATAGGTTACAGCTTTTGGCACCATTTGAGGCTTGGGACGGTAAAAACATTACTGGAGCCAAATTACTAATCAAAGCATTTGGTAAATGTACTACAGATCATATTTCTATGGCTGGTCCATGGTTGCGTTACCGTGGACATTTAGATAATATTTCTAATAATATGTTAATTGGAGCGGTGAATGCGTTTAACCAAAAAACAAATTCGGTTAAAAATCAATTAACTGGAGCGTATGATGCTGTTCCTGCTGTAGCTCGTGCTTATAAAGCGGCTGGAGTTCCGTCAATTGTTGTGGGAGATCACAATTATGGTGAAGGTTCTTCTCGTGAGCATGCTGCAATGGAACCACGTTTCTTAGGTGTCAAAGCGGTATTGGTAAAATCTTTTGCCCGTATCCACGAAACGAATCTTAAAAAACAAGGATTATTAGGGTTGACTTTTGCTAACGAAGCTGATTATGATAAAATTCAGGAAGATGACACTATCAATTTTACAGATTTAGTTGATTTTGCTCCTGGGAAACCATTAAGTATTGAGTTTGTTCATGCTGATGGATCTAAAGATGTTATTTTGGCTAATCATACTTATAATGCAAGTCAAATAGGTTGGTTTGTTGCTGGTTCAGCTTTAAATTTAATTGCTGCTGAGGCATAAATTCAATTTAAATTATATTTTCAAAAAGCGCTTTATGAAGACATAAGGCGCTTTTTTTTGATTTTTCCGAAAAAAATATTTTAAAGGGATGTTAAAAATTGGGTTTATTGGTATTTAAATGTTAAATTCGCTTTCGTGAAATTTTAACATAAGAGATTTGATTATTAAATAGTTGTATTTCTTGTTAGGATTAAAAAAGAACTGGTTTTTCACTTAAAATAATTTTATGAGGTATAAGTTTTGTGTTTTAATATTGTTTCTGTTTGCTAAGTTTAATGGTTTTTCTCAGGAAAAATTCATTCAACACGTGGTTGCTAAAGGAGAGACAGTTTCTAAAATTGCAGAACGATATAATGTGAAACCGGCATCTATTTATGAAATAAATCCTGATGCTAAAAGAGGTATAAAGTTAAAAGAAATCTTGTTGATTCCTTCTGTTTCAAATGATAAAAAAGCTGTTACTAATATTTCAAATTCAACTACCGAAGAAAAACAACACCTTGTTGTTGCTAAAGAAACTTTGTACGGAATTGCTAAACAATATGGTGTTAAAGTAGCTGATTTGTATAAACTGAATCCTAATTTAGAAAAAAAAGGATTGCAGGTTGGTAAAACTATTCAGGTTCCAGTTGTTGCAAATAATAATGTAGGAATAGAAAACTCTCCTAAAAAACAAATCTCGAAAACAGAAATTAAAGAAGATCTTAAGGAAAAAGTTTCTCCTATAATTATTGAAGAAAAGAAAGATGTTTTAGCTACAACTCCAGTTGATGTTAATGGGAATTATATTAAAGAAGTTTTGGCTAAAGAAACGCTTTATGGAATTGCAAGAGACTACGGTGTTTTGGTAGCTGATTTAGAAAAAGCAAATCCAATTTTAGTAACTCAGTCGTTACGAATTGGTCAAAAATTAGTTGTTCCAAATGCTAAAGCCCAACAAGTTATTCAAGATAAACCTATTCTTTCTCAAAAAGAAGAATCTAAAGCTATAACAGATAAAAAAGTAACAACACCAGTACTCGTTCCTGCAAAAGAAGTTGTAGCTGAAAAAGATACTGAAGTAGAAATTATTCGTGAGGTTTTAGCTAAAGAAACAAAATACGGAATTGCAAAGGAATTTGGACTTACTGTAAAAGAATTGGAAGCTCAAAACCCTAAGATTGTTAGTCGACTTTTAGTAGGTGAAAAATTAACCATTCGTGCTTTAAAATCGAATGTTAAAACAACTCCAAAAGATTATTTTAGTAATGCAGCTTTGAATGCGAATGCAGAAAACGATTTTAAAGTAAACTTCAAAGGAACTGAATTTGTGGATCAATTAATTTCTACAGCATCAGAAAACATTGGAGTGCGTTATAGAACAGGAGGGACTTCTAAGGATGGTTTTGATTGTTCAGGATTAATGTGTACAACCTTTGGTGCTTTTGATATTCAATTACCAAGATCTTCTTTTGAGCAATCACAATATGGAGTGAAAATTGATACTGAAAATGCTCAAAAAGGAGATTTAATCTTTTTTAAGACTAACGGCCGTAGCCGTATTAATCATGTAGGAATGGTTGTTGAAGTTGCTCCTGATGGAGAAATTAAATTTATTCATGCATCAGTAGGAAACGGAGTTATTATCTCGTCAATAAAAGAGAAGTATTACAGTAAAAGAGTAACACAAATCAATAGAGTTTTATAGATTTGTCCAAGATATTAAAACAAAAAAAGCGCTAGAATAGCGCTTTTTTTGTTTTGTTAAATGTTTTTAATCTTAACACAAGAGATATTTTTTAGTTTTAGTTCGCTTGCCTTTTTCAATAAACCTGTTTTTAGATTTCTTTTAAAAACAATAATATCACCACTATTCATATTGGCAACAATAAGAAATTTTCCACTTGGAGAAATAGCAAAATTTCTAGGGTGATTTCCTAAACTGGATTGGGTATCAACACTTTTTAAAGTACCATCTTTTTTAATACCGTAAATGGAAATATTGTTTTCCAGGCCTCTATTCGAAACATATAAAAACTTTCCATCTGGAGAAATAAGGATTTCAGCACTTCCAAAATCTTTTGTTTCGTTTTTAGATTCAATTTTAGTTGTTCCCAGAAGTTTTACTTTTTCTTTTTTGATGCTGTATGCACTTATTGTTCCAGCAATTTCTTCAACAGAATAACCCCATTTTTTATTGGGATGAAAAGCAAAATGTCTTGGTCCGCTTCCTGACGTACTTTGTATAGAGCTAACATTTTGAATGTCCAGAGGCTCTTTTTTATTTATATTAAAAGGAAAGATTCTAATTTTATCAGCTCCTAAATCAGGAGAGAAAACATACTTGTTATCTGGAGAAAAGAATACAGAATGTACATGAGAACTTTTTTGTCTGTCAGGATTGATACTTCCTTCGGTAAAAGGAATGTGTTGTGCCATTGGATTTATTTTTCCGTCTTTAGTAATTGGAAAAACAGAGATACTACTTCCTGTATAATTAGCATCAACAAGCCATTTTCCAGTATGATCTAACGAAAGATAAGCTGGGTTTTCTCCATTTGTATTTTGACTGTTTAAAAATTTCAGACTTTTGTTTTTAGCGTCAAATTTAAAACTACTTACACTACCAGCATTTGCAGTTCTGGTATCAGTACAAGCGTACAGAAATTGTCCGTCATTTGATAAAGTAAGGTAGGAAGGATTTAAAACGTCTTTAACGGTAGTTATTTTGCTCAATTTTCCAGTTATAGTATCTAATTGATAAACAAAGATTCCTTCGGTACTTTTGTCAGTGTTGTAGGAACCAAAAAACACATAACTGTTTTGAGCAAAAGAAATAGAAGAACTAATTAAGACGAGTAATAATAAAATTGTTTTTTTCAAGGTGATTATTTTTGGATTATTATAAGTTCAAATGTATTTCTTTTTTCAAGAAGTTTTTAATTACAATGTTGTTAAGATAATAAAAGCCAGTTTAAAACTGGCTTTTAAGGTTTTGTTTTAGATTTCTGTTTTTAGATAATGATTCGGATAATTTCTCCGTTTTTGTTGATCATTTCAATTCGAACGCTTTGACGTTCATCTTTATTGTTTAAAAGTTTTGAAACACTTTCAATATCATTTGCTTTTACATTATCAATACTTAATATGATGTTTCCTGTCAATTCATCTGCATACTGACTTAGGTTTTCATTAGTAATCGATTTTATTTTTACACCATAAGTAACGTTGAATTTCTTTTTGTCAGCATTCGAAATATTTTCTAGTTCCATACCTTTGAATTCAGTACCAAAGAATTCATTTTTGCTTAAAGTTACCGGAATAATTTTAGTATCGCCATCTCTAATAATGCTTACAGCAACTTTATCATTTGGTCTTTTGGTATTAATATATCCAGAAAGATCAGCAAATGTGGAAATGTTTTGATTATCAATTTTTACAATAATATCTCCTTTTCTTAAGCCAGATTTATCAGCTCCGGTATTTTTTCTAACATTGTTTATGTAGAAACCTTGGGTTTGTTTTACGCCTAATTCTTTAGAAACCGATGAGTTTAATTCGCCTCCTTCAACACCTAAAATCCCGCGCTGTACATTACCAAATTCCATAATATCTTCGATAATTTTTCGGGTAATATTAGATGGAACCGCAAAAGAATAACCTACATAAGAACCCGTCATAGAAGTAATCATGGTGTTGATTCCAATTAAATCTCCACGAGTATTTACTAAGGCACCACCACTGTTTCCTGGATTTACCGCAGCATCAGTCTGGATGAAAGATTGAATGCCATCAGTTCCTAAATTTCTGGCTTTTGCTGAAACAATTCCTGCTGTTACTGTAGAAGTCAGATTGTATGGATTTCCAACAGCCAGAACCCATTCGCCAACTTTTACATCATCAGAATTTCCAAAAGCACTATACTGTAATTTTTCATCGGCATCAATTTTTAAAAGAGCAATATCCATTTTAGAATCCGTACCAATGAGTTTTGCTTTGTATGATTTTCCGTTGTTAAGTGTGATTTCAATTTCCGAAGCATCTCTAACTACGTGATTGTTCGTTACAATATAACCGTCTTCAGAAATGATTACGCCTGAACCTGTACCTACTTGTTCCTGAGCTTGTCCGCCTTTGTATCCGTAGAAAAATTCAAGCATTGGGTTGCTCACTTTGTGGTAAGATACATTTTTTACGTGAACAACACTGTGTATTGTTTTATCGGCCGCTTCTGTAAAATCGAGTATATCCGAAGATAAACCTACTCTTTTTGTATAATTTTCAGGAGCTGATGTCGTTATTGTTTTGTGGTTATTCGAAAAATAACCGTCGTTGTCAAATAATAATTTGTATGCCCCTAATGTTGTGGCTCCACTTAATAAAGACACTAAAAATAGATTAGAAAATCGTTTCATAATAGAGATCGTTTTGGTGTTATTTGTTAAGTAAATTTAAAGCGAAAAATGTATGTTAAAAAACACTTTAACGCTGTTTAACAATGATTAACATTTCATTAATAGTTCGTACTTTTGTAAAACAAAATTAGAAATAATGTTAATACAATTTTATAAATATCAAGGTACTGGAAATGATTTTGTGATGATTGATAATCGTTCAGAATTTTTTCCAAAAGAAGACATAAAACTTATTGAACGTCTGTGTGATAGACGATTCGGAATTGGAGCAGATGGACTTATTTTGCTCGAAAATGATGCAACCACTGATTTCAAGATGGTGTATTACAATTCGGATGGAAATCAAAGCACCATGTGTGGTAATGGTGGAAGATGTTTAGTGGCTTTTGCAAAACAATTGGATGTAATTGGAAATACAACTTCTTTTAATGCAATTGACGGTTTGCATCATGCTTCTGTAGATCAGGACGGTATTGTTTCTTTGCAAATGATTGATGTAGATGGTATAAAAAACACAAACGATTATAGTTTTTTAAATACAGGTTCGCCGCATCATGTGCAATTAGTAGATGATTTAGAGAACTACAATGTAAAAGAAAACGGTGCAGCCATTCGTTATGGAGAATTGTATGGAAAAACCGGAAGCAATATCAATTTTGTGAAAAAAATTGATGAGGATACTTTTGCATTGCGTACCTATGAGCGTGGAGTAGAAGATGAAACTTTAGCTTGTGGAACCGGAGCAACAGCTGCTGCGATTGCTATGAATGCAATTGGTCAAACGGATTTAACAGCAATCAATATGAATGTTGAAGGTGGAAAATTATCGGTTTCTTTTGAAAAAGAAGGAAATAAATATGTAAATGTCTTCCTAAACGGTCCTGCAAAATTTGTTTTTGAAGGGACAATCGAAATTTAAATTTTAGAAAATTACTCACTTCTCTATGATAACATTAAAAGGCGATTCTATTTATTTACGAGCTTTGGAGCCGAATGATTTAGAATTTATTTATGCTATAGAAAATGACCAAAGTATTTGGGAAGTGAGTAATACTCAAACTCCATACAGCCGATTTTTAGTTCGCCAATACCTTGAAAATGCCCATCAGGATATTTATGAGGCCAAGCAATTGCGATTAGCCATTTGTCAGGATGAAGATTTTCCAGCCATAGGATTAATAGATTTATTTGATTTTGATCCTAAAAATAATAGGGCAGGTGTGGGAATCCTAATTCAGGATAGCGCTCACAGAAACCAGAAGATTGGTTCAGAAGCGCTGGATTTGTTAATTCGTTATTCTTTCAGGCATTTAAATTTACATCAATTGTATGCAAATATTGGCACACAAAATGAACCAAGTAAAGCACTTTTTACTAAATTTGGCTTTGAATGCATAGGTGTAAAAAAAGATTGGAATCTTATCAATGGGGTATATCAAGACGAAGCCATCTATCAGTTAATTAATCAACAATTTTAAATTTTTAGCTTTGAGCACAAAAAAAATTATTTCAATCGTTTCCATTGTGGTTATCTCCGGATTGATTATTTATGGTTTTGTTTTAATAGGACGAATCTTTTCAAGTAATACAAAATTTACTGAAAAAGAAGTTTATGTCCATGTTCCAACCGATGCGACTTACCAACAAGCGCTGGATACATTAGCTCTTTACGTAGATAATTTAGATCGTTTTGAAATGGTGGCCAATAAAATGAGTTATCCTGAAAATGTAAAATCAGGACGTTTTTTATTGACTAAAGGTATGAACAGTTATGATTTAGTAAAAGCAATGCGATACAATGTTCCTGTAAAATTAGCTTTCAACAATCAGGAGCGAATTGAAAATTTAGCAGGTCGTGTGGGGTCTCAAATTGAAGCCGATAGTTTGTCTTTGCTTAATTCTTTTAAAGATTCTATCTTTTTAAAAGAAAATGATTTTACGGAAGAAAATGTTTTATCAATGTTTATTGCCAATACTTATGAAGTATATTGGAATACTTCGGCAGAGAAGTTTAGAGATAAAATGATCAAGGAATACCGTAATTTTTGGAATGATGAGCGAGTTGCGAGCGCTAAAAAACAAGGATTGTCGCCTACAGAAGCTACAACCTTAGCTTCTATTGTGCACAAAGAATCTGTTAAAAAAGACGAAAGACCTAGAATTGCTGGAGTTTATTTGAACAGATTGCGATTAGGAATGCCACTTCAGGCAGATCCGACAGTGATTTATGCTAAAAAGAAAAAGGATAATGATTTCAATCAGGTTATAAAACGAGTGTTTTATAACGATTTGTTTTTAACCTCTCCGTACAATACTTATAAAGTAATTGGACTTCCTCCTGGACCTATTGCAATGCCAGATATTACAGCGCTTGAAGCTGTTTTGGATCCCGAAAAAAATGATTTCATTTATTTTTGTGCTAGTGTAGATCGTTTTGGTTACCATGAATTTGCAGCTACTTTAGAAGAGCATAATGTTAATGCTAAAAAATATTCTAATTGGATTAATAGTCAGGGAGTTAAGAGGTAGTTTTGAAGTGTAAAAATATTTTATTTTTCTGTTTTTTGTTTACAATTTCTAATTGTATTGCTCAGAATGGACTAGAACGATTTTTAAAACCTTCGGATACTTTAAATTCGAAAAGAACTAAGGCAGTTATTATTTCAGAAGTAGCGGTTTCGGCAGTTGCTTTGGTAGGTTTAAACCAATTGTGGTATGCTGATTATCCAAGATCAAATTTTCATTTCATTAATGATAACAACGACTGGTTACAAATGGATAAAGCAGGACACGTTTACTCTTCCTATCATTTAGGCCGATTGGGAAGCGAGATGCTGCAATGGAGTGGCGCCAGTTCTAAACAACAATTAATTTACGGAGCAGGTTTAGGATTTGCATTTTTGACCGCTGTAGAAGTCTTAGATGGATTTTCTTCTGAATGGGGAGCATCTACAGGAGATGTAATTGCAAATGCTACTGGAACAGCTTTATATGTTTCTCAGGAATTGCTTTGGAAAGAGCAACGCATTACACCTAAATTTTCTTTTCATACCACTCGATATGCTAAACAACGACCAGAAATTTTGGGAAGTAGTTTTAGCGAACAAATTTTAAAGGATTACAACGGACAAACCTATTGGTTGTCGGCTAATTTAAAATCCTTTTTCAAGGATTCAAAAATTCCTAAAATTTTGAATGTTGCTATCGGTTATGGAGCAGATGGGATGTTAAGTGGAAAACCAGAAAATTCTGATTTTATTTCGAATGAAAACCTACCAAGATCTCGACAATTTTATCTGAGTTTGGATCTTGATTTGACAAAAATTGAAACCAATTCTCATTTTTTGAAGACTTTTTTCTCTGTTTTTTCTGTTTTAAAAATTCCTGCACCAACGATTGAATACACAGTTAACGAGGGGTTTAGAACTCATATTTTGTATTTTTAGAAAGCTTTAACATGCTGATTTACAGTTTTATGAAAAAAGTTGTATCTTTGCGTGCAGAAATTTCTGAACGTGACAGGTTGAGAAGAAAAACAATTTATGATAAAAAAATGGTATTTTTACACCAGCCTAACTGTAATTATTGTCTTTTTAAGTTACAGTTTTAAACCACTAAAGTTAGATACGGATGAGTGGTTTTTGAGAGAAACAAATGATGAAGTTAAGTACCAATTTCCATCTCTCAAACAAGAAGATTATACTAGTTTAAATATTCCTTTTACTGGAAATTTATTCATTGCATTCAAAGAAGCAATAGGACTTAGAGAGTCCGAAAACAAGTATAAAAAAGTCAATTCCCTAGGGTATTTAGGAAAATACCAGTTTGGAAATGAAACTTTAAGGTCTATTGGAATTCATGATACTCAAAAATTCCTTAAAAGTCCTAAACTACAAGAAAAAGCATTTGTTGCTTTATTATCCAAAAACAAATCCATTTTACAGGACGTTATCGAAAAATACGACGGAAAGGTTGTAAACGGTGTTTTGATAACCGAATCTGGAATTTTAGCTGCCGCCCATCTAGGTGGGCCAGGATCAGTTAAAAAGTTTTTTAAAAGTAACGGGAAGCGATACATTAAAGATGCTTATGGTACTTCTATAAAGAGTTACTTGATTGCATTTGGAGGTTATGATACTTCATTTATCGAACCCAATGTGAATGCAGTAGTTACACTTTAAAATTGTATACAAAAAGCCCTTTGTTTCAAAACAAAGGGCTTTTTTTATTATTCTTCGGTGATAAATAAACTTAGAATTTTCAAAGCAATTTTACTAATATTGGTTCCAGGACCAAAAACAGCAGCGGTACCGGCATCAAAAAGATATTGATAATCCTGTGTTGGAATTACTCCGCCTACTACAACCATAATATCTTCTCGGCCTAGTTTTTTTAGTTCATTAATTACTTGTGGAACTAATGTTTTATGTCCGGCAGCAAGAGAAGAAATACCTAAAATGTGAACGTCATTTTCCATTGCTTGTTTGGCTGTTTCAAATGGGGTTTGGAAAAGTGGACCGATGTCAACATCAAAACCAATATCGGCAAATGCTGTAGCAACTACTTTCGCTCCTCGATCGTGTCCGTCTTGTCCCATTTTAGCAACCATAATTCTCGGACGACGACCTTCTTGCTGGGCAAAAATATCGGCTAGTTGTTTTGCTTTTTCAAAACTTTTGTTCTCTTTTATTTCTTTACTATACACACCGCTAAAAGATTTAATTTGCGCTTTATGTCTACCAAAAACAGTTTCTAATGCCTGACTAATTTCGCCTAATGTGGCTCTTTCCCGAGCAGCATCGATGGCTAATTCCAGTAAATTCCCATTTCCCGTCTGGGCACAAACAGTAATTTTTTCTAAAGCTTCTTTTACTTTTAAAGTATTTCTGTGGGCTTTTACTTGATGCAGACGCTCGAGTTGTTGTTTTCTAACTTTTTCAATGTCAATATCTAAGATGTTTAAAGATACTTCTTTTTTTAATTGAAATTTATTGATACCTACGATTATATCTTGTTCACTATCAATGCGAGCTTGTTTTCTGGCAGAGGCTTCTTCGATTCGCAATTTTGGAATTCCAGTGGCTAATGCTTTGGTCATTCCACCAAGGGCTTCAATTTCTTCAATCAATTTCCAGGCTTTATCAGCGATTTCATTGGTTAAACTTTCCACATAATAGCTTCCGGCCCAGGGATCAACTGTTTTACTGATTTTAGTTTCTTCTAATAAAAACAATTGGGTATTTCGGGCTATTCTTGCCGAAAAATCGCTAGGCAATGCCATGGCTTCGTCTAAGGCATTGGTGTGAAGCGATTGTGTTCCGCCAAATATTGCCGCCGAAGCTTCAATACAAGTACGTGCTACATTGTTAAACGGATCCTGAGCGGTTAAACTCCAACCGCTAGTTTGACAATGCGTTCGTAAGGTAAGTGATTTGCTATTTTTAGGATTGAAAGTTTTGATTAGTTTGGTCCAAATCATTCTTGCCGCTCTCATCTTGGCAATTTCCATAAAATGATTCATTCCAATTCCCCAGAAAAATGATAATCTGGGAGCAAATTCATCGATTTTCATGCCTGTAGAAAGTCCCGTTCTAACATATTCTAATCCGTCGGCAAGAGTATAAGCCAATTCAATATCGGCGGTAGCTCCCGCTTCTTGCATGTGGTAGCCTGAAATAGAAATCGAATGAAATTTGGGCATTTTTTTGCTGGTATATTCAAAAATTGCAGCTGTTATTTTCATCGAAACTTCCGGCGGATAGATATAGGTATTGCGAACCATAAACTCTTTGAGTATATCATTTTGAATGGTTCCCAAAAGTTGTTCGGGTTTCACACCTTGCTCTTCGGCTGCGACAATGTAAAAAGCCATAATGGGTAAAACTGCTCCACTCATAGTCATGGAAACCGACATTTTATCCAATGGAATTTGGTCAAATAGTATTTTGAAATCTTCGACTGTATCTATCGCAACTCCCGCTTTTCCAACATCACCTGCTACACGCTCGTGATCCGAATCATAACCGCGATGGGTTGCCAAATCAAAAGCGATAGAAAGTCCTTCTTGTCCTGCATGAATATTTTTTCGATAGAACGAATTGCTTTCTTCAGCAGTAGAAAATCCAGAATATTGACGAATAGTCCAGGTTTTTTGAACATACATGGTAGTGTAAGGTCCACGAAGAAAAGGAGGAAATCCCGCAGCAAAGTCAAGATGTTCCAAATCTTCAATATCTTTTTCTGAATAATTTTGTTTGAGCTCGATTTCTTCAGCGGTTACAAAATTATTTGGAGTTGTATCTGTTTTTTCTTTTGCAAAAGGAGCTTCAAAGCTAGAATTAGCTTCGGTTTTTTGATTGTCGAGTTGGATATGTTTGAGGTCTTTTCGAATCATTTGAAATGCTTTTGCAAATTTATTTTATGGAATACTGAATTATTCTGAAGCCAGTCTTTCTTGTTCTAATTTTTCTGCCAGTCGTTTTTCGATGATTGGCGTAATCAGGGTTTTTCTAGGCTTTATTTTTATAAAAGGATACAATTCAATCTGCTCTTTCATCTTATCTTTTGGGTTCAAATATTTATTGGTTCCAACGAGAATTTCTTTACCCGAATCAAAAAGTTGCTGTTCTTTATCGGCGCTTTCCTGAATTTTTCTTTTGATGATTCCGTCATTCAATTGCTTTAAAAAACCGCCATTGGCTTCAATTTCTTTGAACAAAGTCAACCCTTTTTCGGCTAATTGCTGTGTTAAAGTTTCGATGTAGTAACTGCCGTCAGCAGGATTATTTACTTTATCGAAATAGCTTTCATTTTTCAGAATCAGTAATTGATTTCTGGCTATTCGATCGCCAAATTCATTGTTTTTATGATAAATAGCATCGTAGGGCAAGTTGGTAATTGTATCTGCTCCACCTAAAATTCCCGACATACATTCGGTCGTAGTTCGCAACATATTGATGTTGTAATCGTATAAAGTTTTGTTGCGTTTTGTGGGTGTTAATAAAATATGGCAATCGCTGTCATGGTAATATTCTTTGGCAATCAATTGGAATAACAATCGCAGCGCACGCAATTTGGCAATTTCAAAAAAGTAATTGCTTCCTACGGCAACTTCAAAAGCAATCGCTTTATGAATTGTTGGAATTCGGTTCAAATATTCATTGGCGTGAGCCAGACTATAAGCAATTTGTTGAACAATATTTGCTCCTGCATTTTGGTACAAAGCCGAATCAATACTAATCAAAGAACTCTCTCTGGTCGCTTTTGAAAGTAATTGTAAAGTCTCGAAATTACTTTTTTCTTTTGCACTAAACCAATTCCCTTCTTTAGCTAATTGTCCAATAGGATCCAGATTATAAAATACAGTGGCTTTTTTTTGCTCAACAATGGTATTTATTTTCGAAATAAAATCAACCGATAAAAACTTTAGATCAAAATGAATTGCTGTGTTTTCCAGCGGCAATTTTTCTAGTAATTTTTGAATGTCAACGGATTCATTTTCGATAGTAAATCGTAAACTTTCAGCTCCTCTTTTTAGAGAATCCAAAGCTCTTTCTATTGATTTTTCAACATCAAAAACAAAAATATTTTGGCAAATTTTAAACTGCGATGCATTTGTAATAGCCGTAGTAGTTTTACTAAAAGCATCCCTATGATAAAAGGGCTTAACTTTTATGTCTTCTGGCGAATTCCAAACCAAGCTTTCGTTATAATCCGCTCCATCAAGCTCAAACTGGATTTTTTGCTTCCATTGTTTTGATGAAACCGGGTCGAAATCTTCGAATAGATTAGTTGCCATTTTTAGTTTAATTTTAATAGATCAGGTTTATTATTTTTTTTCAATTGTATCACCTTCAAATTCGATGATGTAAATGTCCTCACTATCTTTTTTCATATAGTATTTTTCGCGGGCATATTTTTCAATTTGTTCAGGATTTTTAAGCTGTTTGATTTGCGCTTCGTCTTTTTTAATTTCTTCCTGATAGTAGGTTTTGTTGTCTTCTAATTCTTCAATTTGATTGTCTAAAACACGATGATCAAAATAAGAATAATTGTCTAAAAATATCATCCAGGCAGCAAAAAAGGATAAGGACCAAATGTATTTGTTGCTTAAAAATTTAAACCAGCCTTTGTCTTTATACGGATTCTTCATTAGTTGTTTGTTATGTCAGGTTAAACTCAAATCAGGTTTTGATAAAAGTAAAACGGCATTAGTATTTTAGTGTGTTATTATAAAAATACAATAAAATTATAGAATTTTTTGATTTATTACCGAGCGTAGCATGTCTATGGCGACGGTGTTGTATTTGTTGTTTGGGATAATAACATCGGCGAAGGCTTTTGTAGGTTCAATAAATTGTTCGTGCATGGGTTTTAAGGTTTGCTGATAGCGATTTAAAACTTCTTCCATGTCGCGACCGCGTTCGGCAATGTCTCTTTTTAGTCTTCGAATGAGTCTCTCGTCGGCATCGGCATGAACGTAGATTTTGATATCAAATAAATCTCTTAATTCCGGATGTGCCAAAATTAAAATTCCTTCTACAATCAATACTTTTCGGGGATGTGTTGTAATGCTATCTTCGGTTCGGTTGTGTGTAACAAAACAATAAACGGGTTGCTGAATGGTTTTGCCTGCTTTGAGTTCTTGCAAATGAGTGACTAATAAGTCAAAATCGATAGCTCTGGGATGATCAAAATTGATTAGAGCGCGTTCGTCATAACTTAAATTGGTCGTTTTTTTATAATAGGAATCCTGAGAAATAACGCCCACTTCGGCATCAGGCAATTGATTCATGATTTGGTGCACGACCGTTGTTTTTCCACTTCCTGTTCCGCCTGCAATTCCTATAATCAGCATAAAATGGTTTTGTTGTTATTACCCAACAAAAATAGGAATTTATTCGGGAGGATTTTTGGGTTTTGAGGGGAAATGTTGGTGGGTTTTTCAACAGTTTTTTGTGTTGTAGCTCTGCAAAGTTTTTGACTTTGAGCAGGTGTTATGCTGTCTGTGAAAGCTGTAGAACAAAATCATTAAAAATATCGGTTGCAAACCGATAATCACTACCGCAAAGTTGCAAACTTTGCGGAGTTGATCTAGATTTATCTTTTAGTTATTACTTAATTGAAAACCATCAGAAGAATTCTTGTTTAAGATAAAAGTTTTTTGATTATCCAATGTACTATATATAACCTTATCACTAATAAATCCTATGAATTTTAGACATTTTGGATCATTTATTTGAGTTTTATTGTCTTTATTAATTATATCAAAATATTTTATTTCTTTTTGATTGTGATAAATTTTTAGACTTTGGATTTTGCCTACAGAAAAACAACTTATAGGGAAAAATGTTAAAAAGTGCCCTAAATAGAACCTAATGTATATGTTTGGAATATATAATTTGATTGATGAGAAATTTACGAATTTATACAGTAAAAAATAAGAAAGAATTAAAGATGAAATTGACCAATAAAGAATACTTTTCTCATGATTTGTAATTAATAAAGGAAGGGAAAAAATAATTAAAATGGGCCAAAGGTCTATAAGGGTTATAAAACTTATTATTTGTTTCTTTTTAGGAGACCAATTGTCATCTATTTTGATGAAATTTTCTGTTTTGTTTTCTCTATTTATAAAAGATAATTGATGGAGTGATTGACCTAACAGCATATTTATAAAGTATGTTCCTTGAGAAATCATTAAGGGATATACAAAATTTTTAGGTATATCATATACTGAAATTAAACTAAACGCATCAATATTAAAAATACTCCAAAAGCCAATCAAATAAAGTGATCCACAAACGAAAAGATAAGTTAATAAAATTGTAGTTACAGGAAAAAATTTAATTAGATCTCTCATAGATTATAATTAGTTTTTCTTTTGTTTTATTTGTTTTTAAAAATATCAATAAATATTTACAAATATAAGTTTGTTTTTTTAAGATTTAATTGATTTTGAAAAGTTTGGAGAGATTACTTCACTACGCTCGCAATGATGAATGCGATGGGGAGCGCATAAAAAAAGAAAGAGACATTATCTATTCTTCTTAGCTTTAATCATCATTTCGAGTTGATCCCAAAGCTCTTCGGGAATGGCTTCGAGAATATTGAATTGTCCTGCGCCTTTGAGCCATTCGCCACCATCAATCACTACGACTTCGCCATTAATGTAAGCAGAAAAATCAGAAACTAAATAAGCGGCTAAATTGGCTAATTCCTGATGATCGCCCACACGTTGAAGCGGGACTTTTTTAGCCATGTCAAATTTTTCGGCAAGATCTCCCGGGAGTAATCTGTCCCAGGCGCCTTTGGTAGGGAATGGTCCTGGAGCAATGGCATTCGTTCGGATGCCATATTTTGCCCATTCTACGGCTAGACTTCGGGTCATGGCGAGAACTCCAGCTTTAGCAGTGGCACTGGGCACCACATAAGCCGAACCTGTCCAGGCATAAGTAGTCACAATATTTAAAATCGTGGATGATTCTTGTTTGCTGTCAATCCAATGCTTTCCAAAAGCAAGCGTACAGTTTTTTGTGCCTTTTAAAACAATATCAATAATAGTGTCAAAGGCATTTGCTGATAATCTTTCGGTAGGAGATATGAAGTTTCCCGCTGCGTTGTTGAGTAAAATATCGACTTTGTCAAAAGTTTTTATGACTTGTTGTAACATGTTTTCTACTTCTTCGTAATTTCGAACATCACATTGTAAAGGCAAACAAATACCCGCTGTTTCGGACTCTAATTCGATAGCTGTTTTTGTGAGTTTATCTAAATCGCGAGAAGTTATGGCAACTTTGGCACCTAGTTCCAGAAAATATTTGGTCATTGCTTTTCCCAGTCCGCTACCGCCACCAGTAACAACAATTACTTTTCCTTTTAGTGCGTCGTCTCGTAACATTTTTTGGCTAAAGTTCATTTTGATTCGGTTTTATTGTAAATATACAAAACAATTCATTTTTATAAGATTAAGCTTCTAAGAAACTTAGCATCTCAGCCACTTAGTAACTTGAAAAATCTATATTTGACAAAGTCTTCTTGCGGCTTCTTCTAAAGTAGCATTGTCTTTGGCAAAACAAAACCGAATTAAATGCAAGTCTTTTCCGTTTTCATAAAAATTAGAAATTGGAATCGCAGCCACACCGTGTTCAGTTATTAAGCGTTTGCAAAAATCCACATCGTTTTCATTTGAAATAGCCTGGTAAGATACGACCTGGAAATAAGTTCCTTCGCAAGGCAATAATTGGAATCGGCTTTTGGAAAGCAGTTGCCTGAAATAATCTCTTTTTTGTTGGTAGAAATTCCCAATTTCAGCAACTGAAACAATATCTAAATAATTACTAATGGCAGCCTGCGAAAGACTATTGACGCTAAAAACGAGAAATTGATGTACTTTTTTAATTTCTATCATCAAATGTTCGGGAGCAACTAAATAGCCAATTTTCCAACCTGTAATGTGAAATGTTTTTCCAAAAGAAGAAATCACTACAGCCCGATTGCGAAGTGATTTTCGAGTATGAACCGAAATGTGTTTTTGTTCGAAAGTGATGTATTCGTAGACTTCATCAGAAAGCAAAATGATTTTTGGGAATTTTTCAAGTATTGTTTCTAAAGTTTCAAAATCGGGTTCGGTCAAAATTTTCCCTGTTGGATTGTGCGGATTATTGATGATAATCATCTTAGTTTTTTCTGAACAAGCCGCTTCGATGGCTTCCCAGTTTGGAGTATAATCGTCATTTAAGGGAACGCGAACTGGCTTTGCATTGCATAATAAAACTGGAGCTTCGTAACAATCATAACTTGGATCTAGAATTATAACTTCATCCTCGTTTTCGACTAAAGCTTGTGTTGTGGTAAAAATTCCCTGAGTTGCTCCAGTAGTGACTAGAATTTCGGTTTCTACTTGAATTATTCTTTGGTAGGAATCTTTAACAAGTGTAGCAATTTTCGATAAAAGCGGCGGATAACCCGCCATTGGAGTGTATTGGTGAATGTCTTCGTTTGCCAATTTTGCAACAATCGCTGTCAGTTTTTCATCAACAGGGAAATTTGGAAATCCTTGAGATAAATTAATGGCATTGTGTTCAGCCGCCATCTTTGACATGACAGTAAAAATGCTGGTAGTGATATTGGGAAGTTTAGACATGACTTTACTTTTTGAAGGCTAAAAGTAAGGAAAGGACTTGAGTTTGGGAAAAATAAGTAATGAAATAATATTGATTTTAAAACATATAAGTCATATAAGTTTTAACTTAATGAAAATTGTAGATGAGTTTATATGATGGAATAATATTGAAATATATTTTTTAAACTTCAGCTTATGTGTTCTAAAATAATGTAACCCCAAAAGCTTTAAAAAACTTATATGACTTATATGTAAAAAAAACTACATTTTATGAATAATAAAAATAGTTGGGCGCTTATGTAAATCGATAGTTTCTTTTTTCCATGCCGAAATTTTCTTAGTCTTAATATATTCTGTCGGTAAAGTGATATCAGTAGCAATACACAAATGTGTTTCGGGATGTAAGGTTTGAATTAAATCTTCCAGTAATTTATTGTTGCGATAGGGTGTTTCGATAAAAATTTGAGATTGATTTTTTTCGAAAGAAGTTCTTTCTAAGCTCTTGAAACTTGCTTTTTTCTCGTCTTTTTCAATAGGTAAATAGCCGTGGAAAGTAAAACTTTGACCATTCATTCCCGAAGCCATCATGGCTAATAAAATAGAAGAAGGGCCTACTAGTGGAATCACCTGAATGCCTCTTTCATGTGCTAATTTTACAATTACAGCACCGGGATCGGCAACTCCGGGACAACCTGCTTCACTCATTAAACCTACATTTTTTCCTTCTAATAAAGGTTTGATGAAATCCAAATGTTCTTTGGTTTCCGTGTGTTTGTTTAAAGCAAAAAGTACTAAATCCGATTGTTTTTTCTCTGGATTGACTCCTTTGATTGATTTTCGGGCGGTTTTTTCGTTTTCGACAATATAATAGTCAATAAAATCAATAGTTCTTTTTACGGTTTGTGGTAAAACATCCATTGGGTCACATTCTCCCATTGTGGTAGGGATTAAATAGAGTTTTCCTAAAAGAGCGTTTGATTTCATTATGTGATTTTTTTGAATAGAATGGATTAGGGATGTTTTGCTTTTAGCTTTGCAGCAATGATATCACAAACTTCGTCCAGCATTTGGTACACCATTTCAAATCCATTTGTGATTCCAAAATAAGGATCGGGAACATCAACATTTTCGTTGGGATACAATTCGTTCAGGATAATTTGGACTTTAGCTTTCTGATTTTCGTTTTTGGCTAAATGAATGACATCGTTATAATTAGAGTTGTCCATCACAAAAATATAGTCAAAAGTATCAAAATCGGAAGTTTGAAATTGCCTTCCCTTTTGTTTTGAAATATCAAGTTGGTGTTGTTTTGCAATAGCAATGGAACGAGTATCAGGTTGGTGGCCAATATGCCAAGAACCTGTTCCTGCAGAATCTACTGTGAATTTATCTTGAGGTAATTTAGAAGCAAGAATTCCTTCAGCTAAAGGTGATCGGCAAATATTGCCTAAACAAACCATTAAAATCTTGACAGACATAAGGCTTTTATAGCGTTAGTTTTTTGTGAATGTCTTCGACAAACTTTTTAAATTGTTTGTCGGTTGCTACCAAATTGTCTACAGTTTTACAAGCATGTAATACCGTTGCGTGGTCACGGTCACCAATTTGTGAGCCAATGTTTGCCAAAGAAGATTTGGTGAATTTCTTAGCAAAAAACATCGCTAACTGCCTCGCCTGAACTACGTGCCTTTTCCTCGTTTTTGATTGTAATGTTTCTACATCCAATTGGAAATAATCAGAAACAATTTTTTGAATGTAATCAATAGAAATTTCGCGTTTTACATTTTTTACAAATTTCTCAACAACGCTCTTTGCTAGTTCAATTGTAACTTCTTTTTTGTTGAAAGAAGATTGTGCAATCAACGAAATAATAGCACCTTCCAGTTCCCGAACATTCGATTTAATGTTGCGGGCAACGTATTCGATAATTTCGTCTGGCATTTCAACACCGTCACGGTACAAAATGTTTTTTAGAATCGAAATGCGGGTTTCGTAATCGGGTTGGTGTAATTCGGCTGATAATCCCCATTTGAAACGAGATAGTAAGCGTTGCTCAATATCTTGCATATCTACAGGTGCTTTATCAGAAGTCAGGATAACCTGCTTTCCGTTTTGGTGCAAATAATTGAAAATGTGGAAAAATACATCTTGTGTTCCTGATTTTCCTGATAGGAATTGAACATCGTCAATGATTAATACATCAATTAATTGGTAGAAATGAATAAAATCATTTCGGTTATTTTTCTTTACAGAGTCGATATATTGTTGCGTGAAAATTTCGGCAGAAATATATAAAACTGTTTTTTCAGGATATTTGTCTTTAATTTCAACTCCAATAGCGTGCGCTAAATGCGTTTTTCCTAATCCAACACCTCCAAAAATCAACAATGGATTAAATGAAGTTCCTCCAGGTTTATTGGCTACAGCCATACCTGCTGAACGGGCTAATCTGTTAGAATCTCCTTCAAGGAAATTATCAAAACTGTAATTAGCATTTAATTGCGATTCGATTTTTAAATTTCTAATTCCAGGAATAACAAAAGGATTTTTTAATTCCGGATCCAGATTTTTTAATGGAGCATCCACATTTTGTGGTTTCATTGGAGAACGGTTTGCACTTGGCAATTGTTCCGTAAACGGTTGTTTGTTGCCATAAGTGTTTTCCATTTTAATTTTATAAAGTAACTTTGCGTTTTTACCAAGTTCTTTAGTTAAGGCAACCTTCAATAATTTAACATAGTGTTCTTCTAACCATTCGTAGAAAAATTTACTAGGAACCTGAATATACAGCGCGTTATCGGTAAGTTCAACTGACTTGATTGGTTCAAACCAAGTTTTGTATGCTTGGTCTTGAATATTGTCTTTTATAAAAGACAAACAGTTATCCCATACTGATTGAGCAGTTTTGTTCATAAATTCTGTTAAATTATTATATTTTGTATCCGGTTGTTTGAAGTAAATAACATCAAAAAAAGTTGTTATTTATCGGGGTAACAAATATGTGAACAAATTTCGTTAAAAAAAAATTTATCAGGGTTGATTTTGAAGAAATATTATTGTAAGTAAGAAGAAAAGGATTTCAAATTAATATATAAAAAAATACAATTCAAGAATGAAAACACACGAATTTAATGTTAGAGTACGATATTCAGAAACGGATCAAATGGGAGTGGTTTATCACGGTAATTATGCACAGTATTTTGAGATGGGACGTGTGGAATGGCTTAGAAACATTGGGATTTCTTATAAATGGATGGAAGAAAACGGAGTGATGCTTCCAGTGGTTTCTTTGAATATAAATTATAAAAAACCAGCT
>Ga0247805_1000203_pt1 | contig 36630 bp, 44 predicted proteins | sample UWRJL044104R1_FD_180930 | JGI IMG/M metagenome (GOLD analysis project Ga0247805, IMG submission 180930) | Plant litter microbial communities from Arlington Agricultural Research Station in Wisconsin, United States - UWRJ-L044-104R-1 | ecosystem: Environmental > Terrestrial > Plant litter >...
GTGACGCTAGCGCTGTCAGCACCGTCAAGGTCAAGGAAGCCAAGGTTGCTTTCGAGGCTGACGAGAAGAAGAAGCCTGTTCTCAAGCCCAAGGCAGAGAAGCCCGTTGCAGCTCCCGTTGAGGAAGCGCCTGCAGCCGAGGCTCCCGCCGAAGAGGCAGCTGTCGAGGCCGAGGCTCCCGCAGCCGAGGCAACCGAAGCGGACAAGGCCTAACACATGCTCGCTCCCGCTCTCGAGCACCTCGTAAAGGGGATCGTTGATCACCCCGAAGACGTGCAAGTAGCAGCAAAGAGTTCGCCGCGTGGCGAGGTTCTCGAGGTGCGCGTGCACCCCGAGGACCTCGGTCGTGTCATCGGTCGCGCTGGACGCACCGCGAAGGCTCTCCGCACTCTGGTCTCGGCTCTCGCCGATGGCCGCAAGGTGCGCGTCGACGTGGTCGACACCGACTTCTAACAGTGGCTCAGTCAGAACAGCCCCCTCGCACACAGTTGCGGGTTGGGCGCCTCACGAAGGCGCATGGCCTCAAGGGCGCGCTGAAGGTAGAGCTTTATACAGACGATCCCGCCGGGCGTTTTACGCCCGGCGCGATCTTCTCTCTGCAGGTTCCGGCCGACTCGGCCTGGCACGGTAAGACTCTCGAGCTCATCGAGCTCAAGTTCTACAACCTGCAGCCCGTCGCTTTCTTCAAGGACATCCCCGACCGCTCGGCGGCCGAAAGCCTCGTCAAGGCGATCCTCTGGGTCGACCAGGACATGGATGCTTCCCCCGACGAAGACGACGCATGGTTCGATCACCAGCTCATCGGCCTCCGCGTTCTGCGCGACGGCGTCGAGGTCGGCAAGATCTCGGCCATCGATCACTTTCCCGCACAGGATCTCCTGACCGTCGACACCCCGAACGGCGACGTGCTCGTTCCGTTTGTGAAGGCCATCGTCGAGTCGGTTGATGTCAAGGCGGGCACCATGACGGTAACGCCCCCGATCGGACTCTTCGAGGAGATCCCCGAGGACGACGACGAACCCGCTGCGCCGACCGAGTCTTAGAGCCTGATCGTGCGCATCGACATCGTCACGATCTTTCCCGACTTCTTCGGAGTGCTGGATATCTCCCTGCTCGGCAAGGCACGCGAGCGCGGCATCATCGACCTCGGCGTTCACGACCTGCGTGACTTCACGCACGACCGTCACCGCACCGTCGATGACACACCCTATGGTGGCGGCGCCGGCATGGTGATGAAGCCCGAGCCCTGGGGCGAGGCGCTCGATTCCGTTATCACGTCAGAGTCTGTGGTCATCTTCCCGTCACCGGCGGGGGAGCGCTTCACGCAGGCGACAGCCCGTGAACTCGCCCTCGAGCCGCACCTCGTCTTTGGTTGCGGACGCTACGAAGGCATCGATCAGCGCGTCATCGACCATGCGCGTGGCACGGCCCGCGTGCGCGAGATCAGCCTCGGCGACTACGTGCTCAACGGCGGGGAAGTTGCCGTTATGGCGATGATCGAGGCCGTCGGACGACTTGTGCCCGGTGTCGTCGGCAACCCCGCGAGCCTCACCGAGGAGAGCCACGAAGACGGCCTGCTCGAGTACCCCAGCTACACAAAGCCCGCCGTCTGGCGTGACCGCGAGGTTCCGCCGGTGCTGCTGAGCGGCAACCACGGAGCCATCGCCGCCTGGCGCCACGAGCAGCAGCTCGAGCGCACGCGTCGGGTGCGTCCCGACCTGCTGCCGCCCGCCTAGCCCGCGTGCGCGCTACCAGGTAACGTGCGCGCTACGGCGAACTGGCGCGCGTGAGACGCGGTAGCGCGCAACCGGCCGAGGGAGCAATCTCAACGTAAAACGCTCACTGCTCAACCACCGAGCGTGGGCTACGAGCGCGCGGTCAGCACCCTCGGGCCGGACTCCGTGATCGCGACCGTGTGCTCCGCGTGCGCGGCGCGGCTGCCATCGGCGCTGCGGAGGGTCCAGCCGTCTTTATCGGTGTAGATGCGGTCGGTGCCGAGCATCAGCCAAGGCTCGATCGCGAAGACGAGGCCGGGGTTGAGCGGGAATCCGCGGTTGGGGCGCCCGTCGTTGGGCACGTGCAGGTCGCCGTGCATGGTGTGGCCGACGCTGTGTCCGCCGAAGTCTGTGTTGACGCCGAAGCCGGCGGCGCGGCACACGTCGCCGATAGCTGCCGAGACGTCGCCCATGCGTCCGCCGGGCTGCGCTGCGGAGATGCCGGCGACGAGCGCGGCATCCACGGTTTCGATGAGGTGCAGGTCTTCGTCGCGCGGGGTGCCGACGACGAAGGTCAGTGCGGAGTCGGCGACCCAGCCGCCGACCGATGCCGCGAAGTCGAGCGAGATGACGTCGCCGTCGCGGAGTGTGTAGTCGAAGGGAAGCCCGTGCAGCGCCGCGTCATTGACGGAGGTGCAGATGACCTTGCCGAACGGCGACGCACCGAACGAGGGGTGGTAGTCGATGTAGCAGCTCTCGGCGCCGGCCTTGCGAATGAGCGAGTGCGCGAGTTTGTCGATGGTGAGCAGGTTGACACCGACTTTGGATGCCGCGGCGGTCTGCTCGAGCACGCTCGCCACGAACGCTCCGGCGATTGCCATCTCGTCGATCTCTTTGGGCGTGCGTAGCTCGATCACTGTGCGCGTGCCTCTGCGGCGTAGCTGCCCAGGAGGTCGTGCAAGATTGTGCGCGCCTTGCTGATGAAACGTTCGTCACCGTTTTTGTCGAACTGGAACGCGCGCTGCAGCAGCGCTTCGCTCACCTCGACGCTGACCTCGACATCGAGCTCGAGCGCTGGGGTCACGGCGATGCCGTACCGCTCGTGCATAAACGCGGTGAAGGCCGTGGCCATCTGGGCGTTTGTGGGGTTGCGTCCGTCGACGAAACGCTGGTCGATGATTGTGCCGAAGCGGAGCGCGCGGAAGCCGGGCTCGTTGCGGGCCATGTCGACGGCGAGGTCGATGACGGGGTCGAGTCCGGAGAGGAAGTCTGTCGACGGCTGCGTGAGCAGTTCAACGTTGCGCGCCATGAATCGTTCCAGATTGCGTGCGGCGAGAGCCAGCAGTAACGACTGGATGTTGGGGTAGTAGCGGTAGACGACACCGACCGACGACTCCGAGCGTGCTGCGACGTCGCTTGTCGTGAGACCGTCGATACCCTTCTCGTCAATCAGGGTGGCTGCTGCATCCAAAAGGAGCGTGACGCGTGTTGCGCTGCGCTGCTGCATGGGGGTGTTTCTCAAGGCCTCAGTTTGCTCTACGGGAAGCGGAATTGAGCTCATCGGAAATCTCTCTGCATAGTTCGGCGGGGGCACAGCCTCGAAAGATAGCCTTGGGTCATGCTTCTTCGTCGTGCGCTGTTCTACTGGCAGTTTACTGCAGCGGTGCTGTTACCCATCTGGGTCATAGCCATGCGTGGGCTGAATAGTTCGGCCTCGGGATGGGACCTTGTTGTCTACATCGTGCTCGGCGGCATTCTCGGCGTCTCGATGTTTGCCGTCGCTGCGATAACGACAGCGCGCAAGGGCGTGCGAACGAGTCGCGCCCTCTCGAACCGAGACGCTCTCGCGCTCGGCGGCTGGCATCTGGCGATCATCGCGTACGGCATCGTCGACTCTGGCATCATCGCGACACTCATTGTGCTGCTCACTGTCGTTGCGTTCTGGAACGCGGTGATCCAGCTCTTCACCGAGACGCGCGACCGCGTGAAGAGTGCGTTTGCGCTGCCCGATTTTCCGGTGGAGAACGGGCACTACGACGCAACGACGCTGTCGAACGCGCAGGGTCCGGACGCCGGCAAGGTCATCATCATCGAGCAGGGCGACAGCAAGTAGCTTCGCAGCCCCCAGTTGTGCGATAATTGCTCCTTGTGCTCGCGCACGGATCTGCCACAGGGGACCGTGATCACGCAAAGCGCACACTTATTCTTCGGTAAAACTAAAATCGTGGTCGACCTGTGGCGGTTGCAGAGAGCGAAAATCATGCACATTCTTGATGAACTCGACAAAGCGTCGCTTCGCGACAACGTCCCCGCGTTCCGCGCCGGTGACACTGTCAAGGTCCACGTAAACATCATCGAAGGTACGCGCTCGCGTATCCAGGTCTTCCAGGGCGTCGTTATCGGCCGCTCGGGTGAGGGCGTTCGCGAGACGTTCTGCGTCCGCAAGGTCAGCTTCCAGATCGGCGTCGAGCGTACCTTCCCGGTTCACTCCCCGGTCATCGACCACATCGAGGTCGTCACCCGCGGTGACGTTCGTCGCGCGAAGCTTTACTACCTGCGCAACCTGCGCGGCAAGAAGGCGAAGATCAAGGAGAAGCGCGACGCGTAAGTCGCCTTAGCCGCGACTTGCCTCGCACACAGCTTTACCTGAGCTCCCTGCCACCTAAACTGGCAGGGAGCTCAGGGGTTTAATGACACGCGAAACACCGACGGACGACGTCGAGACGAATACCGAAACAGCAGCCGTCCGACGGACTCGTGGCGTGAAGCTGTTTATCCGCGACATCCTCGTCATCTTTATTGCGGCGTTGCTGATTTCGTTCCTGATCAAGACGTTCCTGATCCGGTCGTTCTACATTCCGTCCGCATCGATGATGGACACCCTGCACGAGCAGGACCGCATCATCGTCAGCCTGCTCAGCCCCGAGCCCATCGGCATCAACCACGGCGACGTTGTTGTCTTCCAGGATCCGGGCGGATGGCTCGACCCCGTTCCGCAGCCGGAGCGCAGCCCGATCGAAGAGGGCATCGAGGGCTTCCTCGCTTTCGTTGGCCTCGCCGCGCCCGACAGCGAAGATCACCTCATCAAGCGCGTCATCGGTATGCCGGGCGACAAGGTCGTCTGCTGTGACGACTTCGGTCAGCTGAGCGTCAACGGCGTGCCGCTCGAGGAGCCGTACATCCGCCTGCCCGACGGCGTTACGAAGGCTACGGAGAACGACTTCACCGTCACCGTGCCCGACGACAGCCTCTGGGTGATGGGCGACAACCGCTACAACTCGGCCGACTCCTCGTACCACCACGCGAACGACCCGGGCACCGAGTTCGTTCCTCTCGACAAGGTTGTCGGCCGTGCGATTCTCATCACCTGGCCGTTCGATCGCTGGACCTGGCTCGACAACTACCCGCTGACCTTCCACGGGGTCGAATCCGGAAAAGAGTAGCGGTGGCACCCGTCAGCGACCCGACGCTTCTCGTTGAAAATGAGATGCACGCGGGCGGTGCGAAATACGTGATTGGATGCGACGAGGTCGGTCGTGGTGCGATCGCCGGCCCCGTGGCTGTCGGGCTCTGTGTTGTTGAGGCTGGATTGCCCGCGCACCCGGAAGGCCTGCGCGACTCCAAGCTCCTCAGTGAGAAGCGTCGCGAGTTGCTTGCCCCGCTCACTTCGGAGTGGGCGCTCTACTCGGCAGTCGGTCTCGCGACATCGCAGGAGGTCGACCAGTTCGGCATCGTTGCGGCTCTCGGCATGGCCGGCCGCCGTGCGCTGGTTGAGCTGCACGAGTTGGGCGCCGCCGTGCGCGAGAGCGTTGTGCTTCTCGATGGATCGCACGACTGGCTGTCGCCCGCACTCGCGCGCCCATTGCGGGTGCAGACGCGCGTCAAGGCCGACCGCGACTGTGTGTCGGTGGCCGCGGCATCCGTCGTCGCAAAGGTACATCGGGATCGCCTGATGATCGACGCCGACGTAAAGCACCCCGGCTACGGCTGGAGCGGCAACAAGGGCTACGGGTCTGCGGCGCACTTTGCGGCAATCGCGTCGCTCGGCGCGACCGACTTTCACCGCAGAACCTGGCTTCACGCACCGGTCTGAGCCGGGGTCTGCGCGCTCGCGTTGTTCGGCCTAGGATTGACGAACGATGGACGAAGACGAGTTCGAAGACTACGACCGCGAGGTCGAGCTTGCCCTGTACAAGGAATACCGCGATGTTGTCGGGCAGTTCCGCTACGTGGTCGAGACCGAACGCCGCTTCTACCTCGCCAACGAGGTTGAACTCGTTCGCCAGGACACCGAGCACGACTTCTACTTCGAACTGACGATGAACGATGTCTGGGTATGGGACGTCTACCGTTCCGACCGCTTCGTCAAGAGCGTGCGCGTTCTGACCTTCAAAGACGTCAATGTCGAAGAGCTGTCGTCGAAGGAACTCGAACTCCCCAAGGAACTCGCGCTCGACGAGTAGTCGCGCCCTTTATTGATGGATGTCGCGGAGCTGCTGTCGCGGCGTGCCTGGATCTTCGCGGCTCAAGCGCCCCAAAAGAGCTGGGTCGAATCGATTTCTCCGGTGCGGTCGACCGGCGACGGGTACTCGATCTTTGCCAACGCCGACGGCGGCTGGGTTTTTGGCTACGCCGAACGCAACCAGTTTTCTGAGCGCCAGGTCTTCGCAACCGAAGACGAGGCCTGCCAGTTCGTCTGGGCGAAGATCCGCGAGTACTCGATCGTCGAGGGGCTGAAGCTTTACCCGCTGGCCGTGCGTCCGCCGGAGCTCGCCCGAGAGGTCGCGGCCGAGCCCGAGCGGTTCGTGGACCACGACAACTACGTTGTGCGAGCAGCCGTCGCTCGACTCACCGCAGACCCGGCGCTACTGTCACAGCTTGCCCGCGACGCGAAAAGCGAAGTTGTCTGGCGCGTTGCGGCCAACCCCTTGACCCCGACAAAGGTGCTCAAGCGCCTTGCCTTTGACAGGAACCTACGCGGCCCGCTCGCGCTCAACCCCGCCCTGCCCGCCGCACTCGCCGACAAGTTCACTCGCTCGTCGTACCCCGGCGTCAGCTGGCGCGCCGCCCGCAATCCGGCGGTGCCCGTCGCCACCCTGGAGCGGCTCGCCACCGACGCCAACTTTGGCATTCGCTGGAGTGTTGCGGCGAACCCGTCAACGCCGGTTGCGACACTTCTGTCTCTTGTGGCGGACGAAGAGGCGGGCGTGCGGCTCGCTCTCGCGCTGGGTTCCGCGCCCGAGGTACTTGCGGCACTCGCCACCGATCCGTTCCGCGACGTTGCCCGCGAAGTCGCCCGGAACCCGCACACCCCACAGGCCACACTTGCGCTGCTCGCCGCGGAATCCGAGGGCCTCGGCTACTGGGTTGGCAGCAACCCGGCGAGCGATGGGGCGACGCTGGGCATAGTGGCGCGACATCCACTCGACTGGGTTCGAAAGGTCGCCGCCGAAAACCCGCTGACGCCGGTTGGCGTGCTGCAGGCGCTCGCTGCCGATGCGGAGAGCTCGGTGAGCCATGCCGCGATGTCGACGCTGGAGGGGCGCTAATGGATGTCGCGGAGCTGCTCGCCCGGCGAGATCTGCTCGATGCCGCACAAGCGCCGCAGCAGGGCTGGCTGCCGTCGATCTTCGAATCTCGCGGCGCGAGCGAGGGCTACGCGATCTACCCGAAGGCGTTCGGCCGATGGGGCGTCGGCTACACCGAGCGTGCGAGCTTCAACGAGCGCGAGACGTTTCATTCCGAGGGTGACGCGTGCCAGTACCTCTGGCAGGCGATTGTCGAATACACGGTGCGCGATGGACTCGTCTTGTATCGGTACACGATCCGGCCGGAGAATCAGGCATTCGCCGTGCTTCATTCGCAGGGCGCCGATCTTGAGCGGTTCGCGAGCAGCGGCGACTACGTCACTCGCGCCGTGATTGCGACGCGCACCGACGTGCCCGCGACTGTTCTTGCTGCCCTGGCGAGCGATGTGCAACCCGAAGTCGTCTGGCGTGTCGCCGCGAACCCGACGACACCCGTCGGCGTGCTCAGCGACCTTGCCCGAGACTCGGCCATGCACGGGCCGCTCGCGCTCAATCCGTCGCTGCCTGGCGAGCTGGTCGACGCGTTCACCCGGTCGACAGAGCCCGCAGTGACGTGGCGCATCGCCCGCAACCCCGCCGTGCCCGCCGCCCGTCTTGTTGAGTTGTGCAGCGACCCCGACTTCGGAGTGCGGTGGGGAGTGGCCGCCAACCCCTCGACGCCAGCCGCCGTGCTCGCCTCTCTCGCGCACGACACGGAAGCCGGCGTGCGGCTCGCGCTCGCGCTCAACCCCTCGCTCACGCCCGAGACCCTTGCGGCACTCGCCGCTGACAGCTTCGACGACGTGCGCCGCGAGATCGCCCGTCACCCGCGAGCGCCACAGGCCACGCTCGCCCTGCTCGCCACCGACGCCGACGTGAGCGTCGCGCTCTGGGTGGGCCGCAACCCCGCGAGCGGTGTCGCTGCGCTGACGGTGCTCGCGCGACATCCGGATGCCTGGGTTCGCGAGCACGCTGCCGACAACTGGAACACTCCCGTCGATGTGCTGCGCACGCTGGCCCGTGACAAGTCTGAGGGAGTGCGCACTTCCGCCGCCGTCAGGCTCGCGGGGCCCAAATAAGCGAATGGATGTCGCGCCCATCGTCTTCGGACGGTGGGCTTTTCTTTGTCCTCTTGACAAGCGATAGTTAGCGATATATCTTTAACCCATCGCCACAGTTCGGCGATATAAAAACTTATGCATCACGCAAGAAAGGATGGACACGCATGTTTAGCGAATCCACCAACAACGAGCACAACCACGAAGGCCGTCGCGGCCCTCGTCCCTTCGGCACCGGTCATCCCTTCGGGCCCGGTGGCGCACGCGGCTTCGGCGGCTTCGGACCTCGCGGCTTTATGCCGCCCGGTCCGCAGCGCAAGCGCCGCGGAGATGTTCGCCTCGCGATCCTCTCCCTCCTGGCCGAGGCGCCGTCCAACGGCTACTCCGTCATCAAGCAGATCGGTGAGCGCTCCGGCGGCACCTGGACCCCGAGTCCCGGCTCCGTCTACCCAACGCTTCAGCAGCTCGTCGATGAAGAACTCATCGAGGCTGTCGGTGAAGGCAAGCGCACCGAGTTCACACTGACCGCAGAAGGAACCGCGTACGTCACCGACCACGCGGCAGAACTCGAGCGCGTCTGGGCTTCGGTCACCGAGCACTCTTCAGCCGATGCTGGCCTGCACGAATCCGTCGCGAAGCTTATGGGCGTCGTTCACCAGTTCCGCTTTGCGGCGACCGATGAGCAGCGCGCGAAGGCCGTGACCCAGCTCGACGAGACCCGTCGTGCGCTCTACGGAATCCTGGCCGACTAATCACTAGTCACCCTCGGTGGTTGAGTAGGCCGCCCGCGGCCGTATCGAAACCAAGCCCCGCCCCCATCACCGGGAGCGGGGCTTTTTCGCGCTCTATAGGCTTGCTACATGACTTCTTCCCACGAGCCCATCGACGAAAACCTATGGCTCGAAGAGATCTATGGTGAAGACGCCCTCGCCTGGGTCGCCGGCGAGAACGAGCTCACAACGGCCGCGCTCGACTCTGTCGATAGCCAGGCGTTGGCGGGTCGCATCCTCGAGGTCATTGATTCTGACGATCGGATCCCGCTGGTTTCACGCCGTGGGGACTTCTATTACAACTTTTGGCGCGACACCGAACACCCGCGTGGGCTCTGGCGCCGCACCACCTTCGAGAGCTACCTGACCGATGCGCCCGAGTGGGAGATTCTGCTCGACATCGACGCGCTCGGTGCCGCCGAGAACACCGAATGGGTCTACGCCGGCGCCCGCGTTCTCGCGCATTCGTATGACCGCGCGCTCATCCAGCTCTCGCCCGACGGTGGTGACGCGGTTGTGGTGCGCGAGTTCGACATCCCGTCGCTGTCGTTCGTAACTGACGGCTTCGAGGTGCCCCTCGCGAAGAGCCGCGTCTCGTGGATCGACCGGGACACTCTCTTCGTCGCGACCGACTTCGGGCCAGGAACGATGACCAACTCGAGCTACCCGCGCACGCTGCGTCGCTGGACGCGCGGCACTCTTTTGAACGACGCCCCGCTCGTGCACGAGGTCGGCGTCGACGACCTGTCGATCGGTGCCTCGCACGACTCGACGATCGGCTTCGAGCGCGACTTCGTCTACGAGGCGCTCGACTTCTACCGCGAACGCGTGCACCTTCTTGACGGCGACTCCCTTGTGCACGTCGACGTTCCCGAAGATTCCGACATCGACGTGCACCGCGAGTGGCTTCTCGTTCAGCCGCGTTCCGACTGGGGTTCGTTCGTCACCGGCTCACTCCTCGCCATCTCGTTCGAGGCGTTCCTCGCCGGTTCGCGCGATTTCACTGTGATCTTCACGCCGACGGCGACGCGCTCGCTGCAGTCCTGGTCCTGGACGGCCTCGCGGCTCATCCTCACCGTGCTCGACGATGTTGCGACCCAGCTGCTCGTGCTCGACCCCTCTCAATCGTGGAGCTCGTCGACTCTCGCCGTGCCTTTTTTGAGTGCGACCCACGTCGTTGACACGTCGCCCGACGACTCCGACGAATACTGGTTGCACACCGCAGGTTTCACGACGCCGCCCTCGGTGCTGCGTGGTGTCATCGGGGTGGTGGATGCGACGGTCGTGAAGTCTGCGCCCTCATTCTTCGACGACTCACGCTTTGAGGTCTCGCAGCACTTCACCGTCTCGGATGACGGCACTCGCGTGCCCTACTTCCAGGTCGCGCCGCGAGGTCTTGTGCTCGACGGCTCGCACCGCACGCTGCTCTCCGGTTACGGCGGATTCCAGCACGCGATGCTCCCGTCCTACAGCGGCGTCATCGGTCGCGCCTGGCTCGAACGTGGGGGAGTGTTTGTGCTCGCGAACATCCGTGGCGGGGGAGAGTACGGCCCGGCGTGGCACACGTCCGCCCTGCGCTCCAATCGCCCGCGTGCCTACGAGGACTTCGCCGCGATCGCGCGCGACCTCGTCACTCGCGGCGTCACCGTGCCGTCACGTCTGGCCTGCGAGGGTCGCTCAAACGGTGGGCTGCTCGTCGGCAACATGCTTGTGAACTACCCGTCGCTCTTCGGCGCGGTCATCTGTGGGGTCCCCCTCCTCGACATGCAGCGGTACACGAAGTTGTCCGCAGGCGCGTCCTGGATCGCAGAATACGGAGACCCCGATGTGCCCGCCGATTGGGAGTTTATGAAGGAGTGGTCGCCGTACCAGTTGCTCTCCGCTGACGTGACGTACCCGCCAACCTTCCTCTACGCCGCGACCTCCGACGACCGCGTCGGTCCGGTGCAGGCGCGCAAGATGGCGGCGCGGATGAAAGGGCTCGGGGTCTCTTCGGAGGTGCTTTACTACGAGCCAACCGAGGGCGGACACGGCGGGGCCGTTGACAACTCGGCCAGCGCGCGGTTGTTCGCGTACATGTACGGGTTCGCCTGGGAGCGGTTGGGTTAGGCGCTTAGCAGTGGTCGGATCTGGTCGAGTGCTTCGCCATTGTTGGCGATGGCGACATCCAAGTCGTATCGATTCTGTAGGTTGAGCCAGAACCGGTCAGACGTGCCCAGAGCGCGCGATAGGCGCAGCGCTGTGTCTGCAGTAATCGCTCGTTCGCCTCGAACGATCTCGTCGATTTGGCGGGTGGGAACCGCAATTGTCTGCGCCAAACGGTGTGTACTGATGCCCGTCGGGGTCAAGAACTCTTCCAGAAGGATTTCGCCCGGACGCGTCGGGTCGTGTGCTGGTGCCATAACTACCTCCAGTCTCAGTTTGCTCCTTTTCAAGACTCTCGACTCTGAAATCGAATCGACCGCCTTGTCGCGTGACGACCTTTCCACAGGTGTTCGCTCTGGTGCTCTGTCCACAGTTTGAAAGTACGCCGAACCACCGAGGTGAACGCGCACGCATCCTCGATGTATGGCAGCGAAAGACGCACTCGGCAGACGCGGTGAGCAACTTGCGGCATCCTTCCTCGAGGGTGCCGGGTTCACGATCGTCGAGCGCAACTGGCGGTGCCCACTCGGCGAGATCGACCTCGTGGCCCGTGACGGGGACGAACTCGTTTTCGTGGAGGTCAAGACGCGGTCGAGCGTCGCGTTCGGACATCCACTCGAGGCAATAACGGCAATCAAGCTTGCAAGGCTGCGCAGGCTTGCTGCCGCGTGGTGCGAAGCCAACCCGGGCAACCACGACCGCATCCGCATCGATGCGCTCGCGATTGTTGCTCCGCACGGCGGGCCGATCGACATCGAACACCTTCGGCGGGTGTTCTGATGCCGATCGGTCGCACGCACGCGGTATCGCTGCTCGGGCTCCAGGGTGCGATTGTCGAGATCGAGGCTGACATCTCGTCCAACCTTCCGTCCTTTGTACTCATTGGGTTGCCGGATGCCGCGCTCGGCGAGGCCCGTGACCGCGTGCGTGCTGCTGCCACGAACTCTGGATGCGGTCTGCCGAACCGCAAGCTGACGGTAAATCTCTCGCCCGCGGCTCTTCCGAAACACGGCTCGGGCTTTGACCTGGGGATAGCGCTCGCGGCGCTCGCCGCAGCGGGTGACGTGAGCGCCGAGTCGATCGATCGCGTTGTGCATCTCGGCGAGCTCGGACTCGACGGCAGGCTGCGCCCGGTGACCGGTGTGCTGCCCGCGGTTGTCGGAGCTGCGCGTGCCGGGTTCACAACGGTGATGGTGCCGACAGGCAATGCCGATGAGGCAGCGCTGGTTCCAGGCGTGAAAGTTATCGGCGTCGCATCCCTGCGAGATGCGGTCATTTGGCACGGCGGTCGGCTCGACCCGTGGCCCGTCGAGCCGATTCTGCGACCGGTGCCGGCGACGGGATTGTCTGAGCGCATCGACCTGGCCGAGGTCATCGGCAACGACGACGCGGTCGAGGCGATGCTCGTTGCCGCCGCGGGTGGTCACCATGTCTTTCTGCTCGGCCCTCCCGGAGCGGGCAAGACAATGCTCGCGGCACGGCTGCCGGGCCTCCTGCCCGAGCTCGATGCTGAGGCGGCGCTCGAAGTCTCGTCCCTCCAGTCACTCGCGGGTTTCCCGGTCGGCGCCACCCTTGCCACGCGCCCGCCATTCGAGAATCCGCATCACTCGGCTACCGCGGCGGCGCTCATCGGAGGAGGCAGCGGGGTCATCCGTCCCGGAGCGGCCGCGCGCGCCTCACACGGGGTGCTCTTCCTTGACGAGGCGCCCGAGTTCGCGTCGAGTGTGCTCGACGCGCTGCGGCAACCGCTCGAGTCCGGGGTCATCAGCATCCATCGCGCCAATTCGGTTGCCCACTTTCCGGGATCCTTCCAGCTCGTGATGGCCGCGAACCCGTGTGCGTGCGGCCAGTACGGCGCGCGCGACGCCGAGTGTGAATGTACGCCGCACTCCCGACGCCGATATCTGGCTCGGATGTCTGGACCACTGCTCGACCGCATCGACATTCAGCTCCGAGTGAACCGCATCACGTCTGCTCAGTTGCGGCTCTCGACCGAGACGCAGCGCCTCACCACGAGCGTCGCTCGCGAACGCGTAATCGCCGCTCGTGCGGCTGCGGCCGCGCGGCTGGCAGCGACCCCGTGGACGCTAAACTCCCACGTTCCTGGCGCCTGGTTGCGTGGCCCGACATCGCGCCTCGGGGCCTCGGTCACTGCATCCATCGACCGCGCGCTCGAACGCGGCGGCATCACAATGCGCGGCTACGACCGCGTGCTCCGGGTGCGCAAGACTAGTTTTCAACATTTCTTTTGCTGATGTGTTTCGGGACTTACTCGAACAGGCTTTGGTTGCGCCACCGCGGCGTCTAAAAACACCAGGAGCACGAGATGACGAAGCAGCCCATTAGCGAAACCGGAAACCCAGCGATCGCCCACAAGGTGACCCACGAAATGGTGGATCTCACTCCCGCACTCGCAGAGAAGTGGTTAGGCCACAACCTCGGCAATCGCCATCTTCGCCGCCAGAAGGTGCAACAGTACGCGCAGGACATGCGCTCAGGGAATTGGCAAACATCAGGCCAAGCGATCCAGTTCGATTGGGATGGACGGCTCATCGATGGGCAGCACCGCTGCGAAGCCGTCATTGAATCCGGTGTGACCGTCCGTGTGCTGGCCGTGAAGGGGCTCGATCCTCGCTCACGGGAAGTGATCGACACAGGGGCAAAGCGAACCGGGGGAGACGCGCTCAGGTTCGCCGGCTTCTCGCAAGACCCCACTGTCTTGGCGGCCGTCGCGCGGATTGCTGACGCTCGAGAGAACGGTTACATCAGGACGGCGATGGCAACCAACGTTCCGTCTCTCTCGAACTCAGACATCATCGCGTGGGCTGAGTTGAACCCAGATGTGGCTAGCGCAATCTCGCTTGCTCGTCGCACCGGCAAGAGCATCAACATTCAGCCGTCAGTCTGGGCGTATTGCCTCTACGAGCTCGAGAAGGTCGGCGCGAATGCAGCCGTAGAGTTTGCCGAGTCCATCGCTGACATGCGCTTAGACGGGCGCGGAGACCCGCGCAGGGTGCTTCTCGACATCTTCCACCGAGCTGCGACCGGTCAACGGCGTAAGCCAGGGGTTGCGGAGTCGATTTACATTGTCTTCCGCGCGTGGAACGCCTGGATCAACGGGCAAAGTTTGAATCAAATCGTTCCCGGAAAAGCCAACACTGAGGGTAATGAGATCCCCAAACTAAGCGGGCCAGCGGTTAGCCCGCTTTAGTGGCGAAGGGCTAGAGCAATCGAGTCGCGCTGGGCACCCGTGAGAAGCGGGGCGCGGATAACAATAGCGGCGACGTGCGCTTGATATTCGAGGTCGGTCATGGACGCTCTATGCGTCGCCGCGTTGACGTGCTGGTGGGCGTAGAGAATCGATTCCCACCGAGACCGCAGCAACGGCAGCCCGCACCCGAATAACGCCCGAGCCGACCGCCGTTGCCAGGATGATGCCCCTACTAGTGAGTGTCGAGCAAAGTGCGTACCCGGTGTAACTTCACCTCAACCAAAGGAAAGCAATGAATGCAAAGTCGCTCGTTCCGCTGACTGCCCTCGCTCTACTTCTATCCGCGTGTTCGACTGTCCCAACAAACGGTACGGCGGCATCTCCGTCGCCAAAGTCCTCACCCAACGAAGCCGCGTGTCAGGACTTTGCAGGAGCGACGGATCGTTTCTCTACATTGGTCATTGCCGCTTTCAACGAGGACGGATTGACGGACGTGGAGGATTCAGAACTCGCGGCCATTGGCGGAACGTTCGACTCAATCGCCTTGTCAGCCGAGGGGGAAGTCAAAGAGCGAATGGCGGTGACTGCATCGATAGTCCTCGAAGACGGCGTCACCCTTGGAATTTCGCCCGATGAATACTTTGAGAGCGTTGGGTCGGTTGCGCGCGCGTGTGATGCCGATGGGTTCGAATCCAGATTTGCGACATGGAGCTAATTGAGCGGTTAGGTTTGACGGCTGCTCGTGGTGGTCACCACTCTTCTGATAGCGCGGTGAGGTAGTCGGACGAATTGTGGATAACTCCCGCGGCACGATTGACTTCGCGCCAACCTAAACCATGGATCAATTAGACACTCCCAATTGCGAACGTTGTTTATTGCGCATGGAGGCGCGGGGCTGGGCGTGGGTTTGTCCCCAATGCGGGCTCGCCAAGCTGCACTGACTTCGTGCCCTGCTCTGGGGGCTGAAAACTCGGCGGATACTCAATAGGCTCCGTGCGAACGCCGACAGGCATTCACGGCGCGAGCGAGGAAACTATGACCACTTCCCAAGAGTTGGAAGAATTTACAAACCACGAGTTGTGGCAGCGAATCTCCGAAACGACGGCCGATATAAATGCCACCAGGCCTCGTGACACTATCGACAGGCAGACCCGAGCTCGAGCGCTATCTGTTCTTGGCTATCTCAGCGAGTACAAGTCCATGCCGACGAGCCTCTTTCGATCGGATAGATCCGTAACGGCGAGCATTCTTGTTGCGTCTGTCGAGACCATTCGTTCTCAGTTTGCAGGATGGGATCAGGCGGCCGCGATGGTGCAACCAACGGTCAACCAGATCGACATCAGTTGCGACGAAATCCTAGCGACGGTGAGCTCAAGCGCTTGGCCGTCGCTTCAGAAGGAGAGCCGTGCGCGAGCGATCAGAGAATCAGCGGACACCTTTCGGATCGCGGCGGAATCCAGTCTTGAGGCACTTGAAGGGCAAGTCGCCGCCGCCCAAACGGCTCTTAGAACAGTCGAAACTCAGTTGTCGGCCATAACGGCGCAAGCTGCGCTCAGGGAGCAAGAAGCAGCAGACGCGCAGGTGAGACTCGAGTCGACAATCGCTGAGGCGACGGTAGAAGCCAAACGAAACTCGGACCTAGCCATCTCGGAGATTAACGAGAAGGCCGTGCTCCAAAGAACCCAAGCAACAGCAGATTCGGAACGGTTGCTAAAACAACTGAGACTGGATTCAGCAAACGGGGAAAAGCTTGTAGCGATGGTTGGTGATCAAGCCGTAGGCGGCGGTTACGCGCAGTTCGCACGTCGCGAGATGACCGCATATTGGTTCTTAAATGGGTTCGGTCTGTTGGTGGCGGTTGTCACGTTTGTGCTTTTGCAAGACGCCGTGAAGGAGTTCAAAGAAGCGGATCCACTGTTGAGCGTATTGAAGGCAACAATTTCATTGACAGGAATAGGGCTCGCCACTTACGCATTCAGAGAAGCGGGAAAACGTCATCGTCAATCTGTAGCGGCGCGTTATCGCGCACTGGACCTGCTCGCGCTACGTCCATTCACTACTGAAATGGAAGAGTCGCAGAGAGACTCGCTCCGGTACATCCTTGGTGAGCGTTTATTCGCAGCAGCGCCAGTCACCAATGACCAAACAAACAAGAATGACAAAACCACCACGTTCAAGGTCGACTTGGACTCGTTGAAAACGCTCGCGGAGACCGTGAAAGCAACCAAGGACGCAATCGGTTAGTCAGTCGAGTGAGCTAGGTTGAAACTTGCAGGGCCGGCTGCTTCCGAACGACTGGGGAGCAGACCTTGGGAACGAACAAACGCTACGCCTCGAGTGTCGATCGACGGATGGACTCGAGGATTGCCGAACGCATAATGCGTTCAGGCCAACCGCTGAGCCTTCAAGAAATCGAGTTGCAGCTCGATCTCTTGCCGATCACTAAGACGCCCAAGCCCGAGGCGGTATTGGCCTGGGTGCGGTACCCATCTGCGGCACTACAGGTTGAGGCTCTGGCGGTGGCGTGGACACCTCGGGCGGTCGCTATCCGATGGGCCGGACCTGATGGCGATGACCATCGTGCATGGGTCTGGGCGTCGGCAGTGGAACGTCACTGATTTGCTTCACGCGGGGTCGCGAATCGTCTGCTCGGGCTAGCCAATTACAGGTGGAGTCGGCGGGCCAGCGACGGCAAAGGGATAGTGCCATTGAAGGTCCGCATCTCCGTCGATCCTTACCTGCCAATTGAAGACCCCGTTCGGCGCAAGTGGTAATCCGTTCGAGAAATCCAAGACAATTTGTACTGAAGAGCCGATGTGATCACGGAGAAGTGTCTGTACTTGCACAGTCGGTTTTTCGAATTGAGTCATCTGCGCTATTCGCATCGCCTGTGGTTCGCCCGCCGGTCCAGGAAGTAGTACGGGGTTGCCTTGGGCGTCAACGAGAGAAATTTCCACCGGGACTTCAACTGGGGCGAGTGAAGTTGGTAGGCGAACGGATATCCACAGTGCGAATCGCGAGGTTATACCCATTGCGGGCTCGTATCCGAGAATCGCAGCACCCGCGCCGATCACGTTAGCTTTTCCGGACGCCTCATTGGCCGCGAAATCGGCGAGGACGATAGTAACGACTGCGTTCTTGGCTACTTCGCTCATGCGGGCTGCAGACCATTCACCGGAACGCGGGAGACGCTCTGGCCAGGTTGCCCGGATGCGATTCCCTGTCCGGAAGTCATGTGGGTCTTGAAACCAGAAGAAGATCCGATGACCGCGCTTGCTAGAAACCCGCGGGGGCCGATGATATAAGCGCCATCCTCGAGCTGCTCTTTGATGTCGACATAATCGTCGTCCAAGTAAAATGGCACACCGCTAGTGACAAGCTCGCGTACTTCCGTGAAGGAATCTCCCGCAGCAGTAAATCCTTCGATTTCGGGCGATTCTGCCCACCACGATCCGTCTTCTCGGTGATAGGTGACGGTGATGCTCCGCATAGTTAACTCCTCAGTCCAAGCAGTTGTTGCGCCTCTGTGGCGGTGAGTCCCACATCCTTCTCGAGGATCTTTCGTACCACACCCGGCGCAACTGATGCACCATCATGGTACGAGAACAAGACGTCAGGATGCTGTGGTGACTGCATCTTCCGGTGTGAGCCTGTCTGCTTCTTTATTTCGTAGCCGAGATCCGTCTTCAGAATGCCGAGCAGCTTGCTGGCCTTCATAGACGGATACTTGGGCACCCCTGATTCTGGCACGGGCACCTGGTAGATGCTGCCCCTCGCTCGGGGTACACAATTTCTGCTATGCGCTATTCCAATCAGTCGGCACAACACCATTCCGGAGAGCTTCTTTCACCGACGTCGTAACAGTGCGTGCAAGTAGGTCAGGGTTATCTACGGCAAGAGACTTGATTGTTACCGGAACAGTGATGACGACCGAGCCACCACCACCACCTCCACGGCCGCTCGCATAAGCAGGTGCGACGGGTGTCGCATACGTGGAGTGCAGAGACTCGCGCATTGCATACACGCCGCCCTGACCGCCAAGAGCATTCACGTCTTCGGCAGTCAGAACGTGCTCACCGTTAGACAGGCGATAGTTGCCCGCCTTGTCATCCTTCGGCCCGCCCGGACCATAGATTGCACCACCCGACGCCTTACCATCCGCCTGACGAATGTACGCAACAAGATTCAGCTTCGAGGTCTGGAACTTTGCGAGGGACGACTTGAAATCAGAAATCGACTTTTGTGCCTTCGACGTGTCCGCCAGAAACTCGATCTCCTTCTTGGAAGGCATCGCGTAAATCTGGTCGGCCAACGCACGCGCAGCCTTCTTGTTGCCAGTCAGGGCTAGAGCTGTGTCGTAGATTTCCTTACGCCCCGCCTGCAACCGTGACGTGTACGCATCAGTGTTGTGGTCAAGGTCGAACTGTGCCTTTGCTGCCGTCTGCGAAGATGCGGCAAGGTCAGCGAGGCTTGCAGCGTTCGCTGAACCGGCAACAGTCGACTCGTCCAAGTTCTTCCGCGAGACACCGTTCTTCTTCGCGAACTCATCCAACTCCTTGCCAGTATCAGCAAGAGTCTTCTCATACGCCGCATTCGTGGATACGGCATCCTGCCCGACACCGTTCGCCTTGTTGATCGTCTCGATCAGCTTCGACAGTTCGCCCTGCAACCCCGCCACTTCACCCGACGCGGCAAGGTACGCCTCGGACGCCTGTTCGGTGGATGAAACGGAATCGTTCGCTGCAGCCGCCTGGTTCTTGAAGTTCTCACCGGATTGCTCAACGCTGTTGCTCAGACCCCTGATGAGCGAACTGGCATTGCCCGCAGCGATACCGCCAGACTCGGTGAAGTTGAAGAACGAAACGAACGAGTTGTTGCCCGCCAGCTTCTTGTTCACCTCATCGAGTTTCGCACCGCGCTCGAGAACTGCGTCCGTGAGTTCGCTCTGGGAGATGCCTGCAGCCTTGGCCGCTTCGAATGCGCCACCCTCGGCTAGCTTCTTTGCGACGATCTCGCGTGAGTACTTGGTCAGGGATCCGGTGGTCTTGTCGAGCGAGTCAGTTAGTTCCTGCGTCGTCCCCGCGGCCGCAGCCTGGCTGGCAGTGAACAAAGAGATCGCGACAAGCGCAACACCTAGTGCGCCGCCCACTGCAGCGGTGCGAAGCGCGAATGTGCCCATCGAGACACCGGTGGCCGCAACGGTCGCTTTCAGTGCGACGAACTTGGGGATAGCCGTTAGCGCAGCGCCACCGGCGAGCAGCATCGCCGCCGTCACTGTGCCGATCACGAGACCTGTGTTGAGTAGGGGCTGAGGCAACCCACCAACCGTGTCCACAAGGAACGTAAGCGACTGCACCATCGACCGGAGCACATCATTCGCGCCCGAACCTGTACGAATCAGAGCCGTGTCAAACGAACCGCCCAAAGCCTCGACATCGCCGGCGAGGTTGTCGAGACGGTCGGCGGCAACCTTTGCCGCATACCCAGCATCATTCGTCTGGTCAACGTAACCCTTGATGCCCTCCGCGCCCTCTTTGTAAAGCACGTTCGCAGCACGGATCGCGTCCGTGCCGAAGATGACCGCAAGCGTGGAGTTGCGCTGCTCATCCGACAGACCGCCAAGCTTCGTCTCGAGCTCACCCGCGATCTCATCAAAACCAAGCATCTGATGATTCGCGTCATAGAAAGACAGCCCGTACTTCTCCATCTCCTTACGCGCCACACCAGACGGTGCCTGGATTGCAAGAATCGAGGACTTCAGCGACGTACCAGCATCCGAACCCAGAAGACCAGCATCTGCGAACGCCGCCAGCACACCAGTCGTTTCCTCGATCGAAAACTTGGCACCATTCGCAACAAGACCCGCCTGCCCGAGAGCCTGCGCCAGATCAGAAACATCACCAACCGCTTTACCTGCACCAGCTGCAAGAAGGTCAGCAACGTGGGTCGTCTGCGAGCCCTGCAAACCGAACTGCTTCATCGCAATGGACGCATAGCCTGCAGCCTCTGCGACACCGATACCGCCTGCAGCGGCAAGGACGAGTGCACCGTTCAGCCCACCACCAAGGATTTCCTCAGTAGTTAGACCCGCCTTACCCAGTTCCTCAATCGCGTTTGCGGCTTCGGTTGCGGAGAACACCGTCTTAGCGCCAGCCTCGAGAGCAGCCTCACGCAGCAGGTCCATGTTCTCTGCGGTTTCCTGCGTGGCCGCCTTGACTTGCGACATGGCCTGATCGAACTCAGCGAACTTCGCAATCGCCAAACCAATGCCCGCCGCAACAACAACGCCAGCCTTCATACCCATCGAACCGAGCTCACCGAACGCGCGACCCTGAGCCTCAGCGTTGGCCTGCGCGTTCTGGGCCGTGGCGTTGCTTGCCCGCTGCATCTGATCCATTGCGGCGAGATAGCCAGTAACAACGGCACTGATAGTTACTCGTACTGTTCTGTCAGCCATGTGTTTACTCCTTCGACTCGAGGCGGGCTAACTGCTCGCGCAGGAAAGTGATGATCGACTCGGGCGGGACATCGCTTGTCCAGGACTCGGAGAGGCCGCAAGTGAGCGCGAGAATGATTTCGGTCAGAGCCACGTACGTTCCGCGTACGTCTGTGTTGATCTCGGTGAAAATAACTGCCGACAACAGTGGGTCGGCAGTGAGATGTGACAGCACCAAACGCGCCAAGCGTGATTGTGCCGCGTCCTCTTCGGGCGCTAGAAGGGCTTCGATGTTCGCTGGGATCTTCATCGTGTGTCCTCTACGGCACTACGGGGTAGTCGAATGAGATGGAAATCTTGTCGCCAGCCGTCCAAGTGAACGGCGTAGTGTTCGACACTGGGCTGAGGGAGGTCGTGGTGCTTCGCATGATGCGCACCGTGTTCGCATCCACCACTCGGACAACACCCGTGAACTGCCCCGTGCCGACGTCGAACAGTCCGACCGTGCCATTCAGCAGGTCGTTATTGAGCGACATTCCCGTGATGTCAATGGGGATTGGCACCGTGAGCGTAAGGTCGCCGACAGTCACCGGAGAGCCACCGAGCGTGCCCGTGATATGCACCTTGACGACGTTCCCCGTGCGCCAATACCGGGCGACGATGACTTCCGCCGAACCTGCTGACGTGAAGTTAGCAATCGCAGGACTGAAGTTCGTCGCGGGGGTGAGGACGCCGATGATCGCATTGAGCATCGACGCCTTTATCTTTCCGCCCACTGTTGCGAGTTCGAGGGTTGCCATGGTTCTCCTTTAAATATGAAAAGCCACGCGAATACGTGGCTTGGATGGTGCAAAAACGAAGGGCTAGGCGAGATGGGCGACAAGATGAAGCCGCCCGTCGATGAGTTGCTTGGTGATCCGAATCAGCTTCAGTCGTTCGAGGGCATGAGCTGCACGCCGGAACGACGCTGAGTCGGCCGCGGTCATCTCTGTATCAGTTAGCAGCACCCCGTAGCCCTTTGGCAGTGCCCTCAGGTCGTCCAGAATTTGCTGTTGTTTACTGCCGAAACCACGACTCACAGCCCGTTCCGTTCTCTAAGTGTTCGATGTGGAAAAACGCCGGGGACGGATGCCGCCTACACCCGGAGGGGCGGGTGGAAGGATCTTGGGGGGACCCTGCCCTGGGTGGTGATGAGTACTCCGAAGACGGATGCTCGGTGGTCGTTCTATCTCTTCCACTTACATCACCGTGGCAGCACGGGTTCGCCCTGCTTGCTCGATCACTTGCTGCGGGTTGTACTCGTCTCGGAATCCGCCTTCGATGGTGAGGCTGAGTTGCGTTCCTTCGTTGATGTACGCAGTCGTGTCGTGGGTTACGACGAGAGGGACTCTGGACCGAAGAGCAACGCCAGCGGCAAGGAAGAGTGCGCGCGCCTCTTCTTCGGGTAAGTCGATGACATGCGACCCGATGTGTACTGTCCCTCTCGTCGTGCTCATATCGTCACGCCTACCAACACGCCTACCAAGCCGATGAGTAGGCGAGGGCGCGGCTCATGTCGGGTTCTCGGAATCGCTTCCATGTGCTCAGGTCTTTGGCTGCCTCAGCAAGATCCGGGTTGGCTTTGGCGAATGCCTGTGTTGTGGATGTCCAGCCGCTGTCGAGCGCCCTGCGGAACACGGCGTGAGCAAGCGTCTTATCTCCGGTTCTCTCTGCCCTCTCGAGGATGCGATTGGCTTCGTTCCGGTCGCTGATGCGTTCGGCTCGGTCTTGCGCGTCTCGGAAGGCGATGATGTCGGAGGACGTCGTGCCCGCCTTTGCGTCGAGTAGACGTTCGAGCCTGGTGATCTCGTCGTCAACGAGCTGCATCTCTTTTGCCTTGAGCTCTTGCAGTTGAGCTTTGATGCTGTCATTGCTCTCCGATACTCGAAGCCGCTTGCCTTCGGCGCTAAGAGTTGTGTCGGCGTTGATCTCCGCGATGATTTTTCCGTGGGCGATCTGGGTTTGCGAAGCTTCTGCGCGGACTTTGTCGATGAGTCCGTCTACGTATGCGACTGACATGTTGGCTACTTTCTGTTTGCTTGATAGTGGGCGAGGTCTTCGCGGCGGATGCGCCAGCGACCGTTGACGTTTATTGCTTTCAATCGGCCGGCGTCGATCGCTTTCCGGATCGCTCGTTCTCCGATTCGCGTTTGTGTTGCCGCTTGGGTGGTACTCATCCACTCTCGCTGTGGTTCCGGTGGGGCCGCTTCTTTGGTTCCGGTAACGGCCTCTCTCCACTTGAGTTCAGCTATCCGAAGTGCGTTGAGGGTGCTGTCGACGTCTGGGTCTTCGCCGCGGTGCTCGATTCGGTATTCGTTCAGGCCTGCGTGACGGTTGAGCCATGCCGCTACTCGTCCGCTGACGATCACGACTGGGCCGTCCAGCCCATGAACGAGGTGCTCGGGCGGGCGCACGATCCGACCGCCGTTCACGAGATCACCCCTTTCTTGTACTCGCGGTATGTCTTTCCCGCCCAGTAGCCGACCTTGGGACGTTCGAGGTCGGCGTACTGGCGGCAGAGATCGAGCAGTGGGCATGAATCGCACAGAGGCTGCATGACTTCGATCTCTGCCGGCGTTGGCGTATCAACGGTGAACAGGTCGTCTCCTGCGCACGCCGGAACTATCTCAGTGAGAGCGAGAGATAGCGCGTTGTAGGCGATGGATGCGCGGCTCACGAGAGCACCTCACCGAGCTTGATGATCCGATGTTCACGCGTGCATCCTGGGCAGCACCCGCGTGCCGTTAGGAGCGCCATAACCTCACGAGCTTCTGACTCGTAGGGGAATAGTCGAATGCTGCCAGCACCGCACCAGATCACGATTGCGAAGACCCCGGCGTTCATCGGTTCACCTCTGGAGGGGGTGTGAGTTCCGTGAGTTGTGTTAGTTCCGAGGGTTGCAAACTCACACTGCTCACGCTTCTCACAGGGCCGTATAGGCCGCGTGAGAGTTTTAAGATGCGTCCCGACTCAGATGCGCGGCGAAGGTATTCGTCCACGTTGCTGATGTCGGAGTGAAGCAGCTTGAGGTCCGCAGGCTTGATGCCCTCGGGGTATCGGCTGATAGTTTCAATGAGTTTCGCTGAGCGATCGCCCAAGCCGTCTGTTGCCTTGGCTGTCTGCGCGTTCTGGGCGGCTTCTGCGAGGCTGTCACCCTCGAGATTCCATTGCCCGTTCTCGTTCATCGTCAGCGAATATTCGCCCTCTGCTGCGTCTCGTGAAGTGACGTAGAGAGTGGCGCGCTTTTCGTTCCGTTCACGCTTGAGCAGCAGCACTGTGTCTGCGGCTCCTGCGATTCCCTGCGTGCCTGATACAGCGTCTAGGAAGTCGCCGGCGTCCATCTTTCGCGTGTGGTGGACGATGACCAGTGACGAGCCCGGTACGGCGTCTGCGGTTGCTTTCAGGTCAGACAGAACCTTGTAGTCATGGCCGTATTGGCTGCCGTTACCTGCGGGCGGCATGACCTTGCCGAGAGTATCGAGAATGACCACTGGGTTGAGCCCGGCTTGCGCCTGCATGAACCCCTGAATGGTGCTGAGGACTTCCCCTGTTGCTACCGCCGTGATGAACTCAAGGTTCGCGGAAATCTCTTTCGGGGCGAGCCGGATCAGTCGATCCTGTAGACGTCGCTGACCGTCCTCGAGCGCTAGATAAAGCACCGGGCGGGGTGCGCCGATCGGGATACTTCCAAAGGCTTCGCCACCGCGGGCGAGCTCTACGCCTAGACCGAGAACCATCCACGATTTGCCGATCTTGGGTGCCGCGACTAGCAGGGTCATGCCCTCTGGAACGATGCCAGGCACGACGTACTGGACGGCCGGAAACTGTTGGCGCATGAGCCAAGCCGCGTCGAATCTTGCCGCGTTCATGCCTGCACCTCCCACATTGCGTTGGTTTGGTGCCTGTAGAAGTCAGACGGCCGTTTTCCTTTGTTGTTGGCGCAGAAGTACCAAAGGTCGCGTTCCCATCGCAGTCGAGCGATCTCGGCTTCTCGACTTTCATAGCCGGTCGTCCAACCTGCAAGGTAAACCTCGTAACGCGGGTTGGTCGTGTCTCCGGAAATCTCGGTCAGGTCAATTTCGGCCTTACCCTTGAAGTAAGCAAACGGCCCGCCAGCAATTGCTTCGATCGCTCCACTTGCCAGAGTGGGGCGATTTCTTTCGGGGCTCAACGGGTGCCCGCCATGATGTTGCGGACTGCAGAATCTCCGGTGGGGTCAGCGTAGGACAGGCACCATGCGCCGAATTCGTAATCGGTGGCTGCAGAGTCGACATACATCGCGACCATGCGGCGACCCGAAGTGAGCCCGTGTCGTGCAACGTATGCCCGCACGAGCCGCGAGACCTTCGATGGTGAGATGACAGTTCGTGCCGCGGCTAGCTGCGCGTGCGTGTGCCGGATCAGGCTTTCAACTGTCTCGGTTGGGGCGACCTGTTCGTGGTTCCAGGCGCCGGAAATAGTTGCGGCGTTCAAACGGCACCACCGCCGGCAACTAGGAGGTTGGCGATTCGGTCGCGCTGAGACGGCGATAATGCCGGAGCTTCGGCTACTACGCGCGCCACATACTCTTCGAGACGTTCGGCCTTGAGCTGACGCTTCAGCTCGGTCACGTCTGCGTGGGGATCACGCTTCTTTTCGTGTGCAATCTGTGAACGTGTTTTGGTCCAGGACGACATCTGTCAACCTCCGGGCATGAGCTATCTCACGCTCCGGTGGGAGTGTCTGTTCACTAGGTTCGTTATCGGCCCTCTAGCTGGACCGGCGTTCCGTCAAAGACGGTGCTATTGGTATCAAGTTATAGCAGGTGGCTCCGACAAATCGAGGAACGACACGCGATCTAGGTCAAGTGCCTTGCCAAAAACCTGTGCTTCGTTCTCTACCCTGATCTCGAAGTTCCGCTTACAGAGCGGGCAGAGGTAGACGATGTTTGCGAACTCGGCGTTCGGATCGACTAAAGATCGTTGGAACAGCGTTGAGTCGTCAGAACTCGGTACCTGAGTCTCGTTGCTGTGTTTGAACTTCCCTGCGTTGTGGCGCACAGCGACATATGGAACGCCCAATGTGTCGACAGACATGCTCAACTCGACAGTGTCGAACACAAGCCTTTTGTGTTGTCCGCGGCCAGTGCAGCCGACTTTGACAAGGAGCTGGGCGGTCGGATTACTTCTCCTGCTCATCTGTGCGTCCTATCTTGTTGTTTGTCCCGATGGGGAGATTCGAACTCCCGGCTAAGCGCATAGAAAACGCCCGCTCTGTCCACTGAGCTACATCGGGTGGGGCGTCAAAGCCCCTTGTCTCTTTCGGGGAACTGTATCCGGATCTTGTGCACGAGCCTGTGCAGGACCAATCTTGTGCGGAGGACAGTGAGATCACCCCAGTAGGGATCGTCCTCGTTGTGTGAAAAACGGTGCGCGATCACGTCGGCCACGAAATCGAAGTCGTCTGCAAGTGCCCAGATCTCATCGGCAAGCACGTCGGCTTCATCGCGAAGGAGGGGAAGAATCTCCTCGTGCATGCGTTTCTGTTCTCGGTCGAGCTCCGTGTCACCCGTCGGTAGCGTCGCCGTCATGATGGGGTGTTTTCCTCTCGCCGAGCCGCGTCCATTGCATTCGCGCCGATCAGCAACTGCGCGGAGATTCGGCGGGCGAATTCTGAGCACTCACCGATTGAATCTTCTTCGATGTCGATCCAGAAATGAGCAGCGGGATAACTCTCGTTGCCGCTCACGTAGAGGTTGATCGTGTGACTCACATCTGTAGCCGACTCCAACTTTTCGATGTGAAGGCTCATGCGATCGTCTGTGGAGAGCTCGGGGCCGGCGTACCGAATAACGGTCTTGTCGTTTGGGTCGTCAGGAAGACTGGAAATTGCCCATTTCGGGGCCGGTCGAGTTGTTTCGGTAGAATTGTTGGCGTTCATGATTCTCCTTCATCGGTTTTTCTTGGACTGCCCTCGAACCGTTCCAGCGGTCGGGGGCGTTTTTGTTGTGGCTAGTTCAGCCACTCGATCCCGACTGTTTCGGGGTCGAAGCTTCGTTTTCCGCGGCCTACTGGGTGGAGCGTGACGGTGGCGAGTGTCGCAATGACGGCTCTTTTTGCGGAGTTGTTCATTGACTCCCACATTGCGTTCGCGTCTGAGGCACCAACGAGCGGGCCGAGAACGTCGACACGGCCGGCGTCGGCAAGCTCACTCTCGATCGCTGACAACCGTTTACGCAACCTTTCGGTTGCTGTTCGTAACTGGCTCGAGGTGAGCGCTCCATCTGCAAAGTCGGTTGCCAATGCATCAAGTCGCTCACGAACTCCCAAGGCACTCAGGCGCAGAGCGTCGACGTCCGGCGACTTCGCTGTCGTCAGGAGATTACGTGCGTCCGGTGCTGACAAGCGTGCAACCATGACCGCCTGGACGAAGGAATCAACAGGCTCCGACTTACGCGCAAAGTGACCATTCGACCCACTGCAGCGATAAGCGGGAACTCCGCGGCGTGCGCTGCCACCTGCGTGGGCCGTCGCGCCACAGACACCGCAGACAGCGAGTCCCGACAGTAAGTACTTCCCTCTCTTTGCTGCGGACTGTCGAGCAGGGTTGCTCAAGGCGGCGTTGACTGCCTGCCAAGTGCTCTCGTCCACAATCGCAGGCCATTCGGCATCAGCGACGATCTCGCCCAGATGAGCTCGCTTGCCTTGATAGCGCGGGTTAGTCAGAACCATTCGAACCGAGTACGCCTGCCATGGTGACGGCTCGCCCTTGTGTGCAGGGGAGTAGCGCTTTTGACCGGTTACGAGCCCTTGAGCGTTCCACTTGCGTGCAATGGCTGCGAGTGGGACGCCGCTGAGAAAGTCGACATAGCCCGAGCGGATGGCTTCTGCTTCTGTGGGGCGAAGCGTCATGCCGTCCTGGTCAAAGCCGAAGGGGCGTCTGCCCCCGGTGCGGCGACCCTTCTCGGCAGCTTGCAGCGTTGCTCGTTTCTGACGTTCACCTTTTCTGCGGGTTTCGAATCGGGCAATTCCGGCAAGCATCGTTGCTCTGAATTCTCCATCGGCAGTAGTGAGGTCTATTTCTCCATCGACGGTCAGCACCTTCGCGCCTGTGTCAGTTAGCGTCACGAGATCGCTGATTGTCCGAAGCAGGCGGTCTAGATCGACCGCAACCACAACGTCGAATCGTCCCGCGCTTGCATCCGCGATGAGTTTCGCCCATGCAGTGTTCTGACCCCGGTTCTTCGAGGCAGAGGTGTCGTTGTCCACATATTCATCAACAATTTCCCATCCTCTGGACTGGGCTAGCGCCCTGCAGCGGAAGCGCTGACGATCGATGCCCTCTTGCACGTCGAGGGACTGCCGAAAGTAAAGGGCAGCCCGACGAGTTGGGGCATTGATCTTGGGGAACGTCATGCACATATGTTACTCGCGTGTCCTCCGCGTTGGCTGGACGCTCGCCGACCTCGACGGCTCCCCGCGCCCTACCGCCGAACATATCGGCCGCGCGCTTTACCTCAGAAAGGCGATGAGCACGTGACATTTCCCATCGACAGGGCGCTGCTCGCGCACGTGACCCACCTCGATCACGCCGACCTTGACGGGCGCGCACTCGCGGCCCGTGCGATTTGGTCGGGTCTCGTCGAGCCGGGCGACCGCGTCGCATCGCTCGCCGTCAACGGCCTCGGCGTGGCGCCCGCGCTCGACGCACTCATCGAGCACTGGGATGCGGCCCGCTGGGCTACAGCTCTCGAAGGCACAGTGACACCCGCCGACATGGAACTTGCCCTAGGACGATGGATGCCGCGGCTCGACCTCACCGCATCGACCCGGGCCCTGCGCCAGGCTGTTCGCTGCGGTGCGAGGTTGCTGGTTCCAGGTGACGCGCTCTGGCCAACGGGCATGGACGAGCTCGGGGACCACGCGCCCCTCGCGCTCTGGGTGCGTGGTAGCGACGACGCTCTCGCAGCGCTGGGCAGATCGATCGCGCTCGTGGGCGCGCGGGCCGCGACGGGCTACGGCGAACACGTGACGATGGAAGCCTCGGCCGGCCTCGTCGACCGCGGCTACGCAATAGTCTCGGGCGCCGCCTACGGCATCGATGGCATGGCGCACCGCGCGGCCCTCGCCAGCAACGGGCTCACGGTCGCGTTTCTGGCAGGTGGAGTGGACCGCTTCTACCCGAGCGGACATGACGCCCTGCTCACGCGTATCTCCGAGGTCGGCGCTGTGGTGTCCGAGCTGCCGTGTGGCTCTGCACCCACTAAGTGGAGATTCTTGCAACGCAACAGATTAATAGCGGCCGCGTCGCTCGCGACGGTTGTGCTCGAGGCGGGCTGGCGATCGGGTTCGCTCAACACGGCGCACCACGCGCGCCAACTCGGCAGGCCGATCGGGGCAGTTCCGGGGCCGGTGACGAGTGCGGCGTCTGCGGGTTGCCACAAGCTCATCCGCGAGGACATCGCGGTGTGCGTCACCAGCCCCGACGAGATGGCCGAACTTGCTCCGCTCGCACCGCTTCAGGAGCCCACACTGTTCGACGAGGAAACCTACACGGACGATACAACACGGCTGTTCGACGCGATGAGCTATCAGGCGCCGCGCGGTGCGGGCGACATCGCGACTCGCTCGGGACTCTCGGTAATTGCGGTGCAGGCAAAGCTCGGCGAGCTCGAACTTGAGGAGCGCGTTGCCGAGCGGGAGAGGGGATGGGTGCGGGTGACGCCCAGGAAGGACAAAGAGAAAGCGAAGGAGGAAGCGAAAGCGAAACAGGAAGAGACGGGCTAGGACTTCGCGTCGACAATCCCGATGAAGCGGCTGCCGATGCCGTCGACTTCGGAGCGGTACATGCCGTCGGCCGCATCGGGAACTTCGCCGATGTCGTGCCAATCGCAGGTGAGGTAGGTGAAGGTCGGCCACCACTTCTTGGGGCGGGCGGCTTCGGTGAATCCGCAGACCGTGCAGACGAGCTGAACCCACACGGGCTTGCCGGTTCGGTTCGCGCGCGACTGCGCGAGCCAGGCCGGGGGATTGGTGTCGAGCTCGGTGAACTCGGCGTCGCTCATTGACTTGGGCAGGCCGTGACGGTTCGCCATCTCGAGAGGAATGTTGAGACGGAGGGCAACTTCACGACGGCTAATCACCATCCAAGGGTACCCGTGCCCGTCGAAACGCCCAGAACTCGGGAATGCTCTTCGCGAGTATGTGTAGCGACGTACACTGAATTGGTGATACCTCTTGGACAGTACCCAGCGGCCGGGCACGTAATCGCCCACATCAGCGACACCCACCTCCTCGGTGGCGACGCGCTTCTCTACGGCCACGTGCCGAGCGACGAGCACGTCGAAAAGGCGATGGCGCAGCTGGAGAAAACCGGGATCAAGTTCGAGGCTCTTGTCTTCACCGGCGACCTTGCCGACCTCGGCGAGCGCGACGCCTACGAGCGGCTCAAGGCAATCGTCGAACCCGCCGCGGCGCGCATCGGCGCCCAGGTCATCTGGGTGATGGGCAACCACGACGAGCGTCCCGAGTATGCGAGCGTTCTCTTCGGCGAGGTGGATGCGACAGCTCCCCAGGACCGCGTCTACGACGTCAACGGTCTACGCATCATCTCGCTGGACACAACGGTTCCGGGCTACCACCACGGGGAACTCACCGACGAACAGCTCACGTGGCTCGCTGACGTGCTCGCCACTCCGGCTCCCGATGGCACGATCATTGCGGTGCATCACCCACCGGTGCCGACCCCGATGTTGTGGGCGATGGAAATGCTCGAGCTCCACGACCAGGATCGCCTCGCCGACGTTGTTCGCGGTACAGACGTGCGCGCCATCCTCGGTGGTCACCTGCACTATTCGACCCACTCGACCTTCGCGGGTATCCCCGTATCTGTCGCTTCGGCCACGTGCTACACACTCACGGTCGGCACTCCCGGTCGACTGTTCTCGGGCGTCGACGCATCGCAGGCATTCAATGCTGTGCACATCTACGAGGACCAGATCGTCCACTCGATCGTGCCGATCGGTGACAACCCCGAGATCACGGGATTCTCCGACGAGAACATGGAACTCATCACGAGCCTGAGCTTCGACGAGCGACTCGACCTGTTTTCGCGCAAGACGAGCCAGTTCAACAAGCCGGGCGCTCCGACCTCCGACTAGATCGCGGGCGGGATGTGCGCGCGGTACTCGGCCACAACCCGCTCGAGGTAGCGCGTCACGATCTTCTGCTCGGCCTCGCTGAATTCGCCGATCACACCGTCGATGCCCATGACCATCGGCATAAGCGAGCCCATCGCGCGCGCAACCGACGCGGGCGCGGGAACGACGAGGATCCCGCGACGGTCGGCGGGATTCGGCACGCGGGATACGTGGCCAACGGCAGTCAATCGATCGATGACGGTTGTGACCGCGGCCGTGCTGACGCCCAGACGGTGCGCGAGGTCGGTCGGGGTGAGCGGCCCGTCCTGGATGAGGTGCTCCATCGCCGTAAGGTCGGTGGCATTTACCGTGAGTTGTGCCCCGAGATGAGTTTCAAATGCGGCAGACAGTTCGCGGATGTCGCGCAGCAGCACCGTTGCATCGTGCACGCGCCGCGGCTGCCCGGAGGCGCGGGGTTCGCGTGCAACTGCTGCGTCCGGGCTTTCCATGTTCGAAGTTTATAGCTATGGTTGCTCGAAGAGCTAGTTATTAGATCGTCTTATTAAATTATCGGCACGCAAGGAAACACAATGCAGCGGCTCACCACATTCATCACGGCGAAGAAGACCTCGTGGATAGTTCTTGTGACGGCTCTGCTTGCCGCAGGCGCCATTTTCGCGATGGGCTCCGGTGCCGACGGCGAGACGTCACCGGGCGTTGGGCTTCCCGATTCTGCCGAATCGGCGCAAGTCGCGCTGCTTCAGGAAGACCTGCCAGGGGCCGACTCGACGAGCGCACTCATCGTCTTCAGCCGCGATGGCGCGAAGCTCACCGACGCCGACATCGCGGCGGTTACCGAGCGCACCGCCGAGCTCACTGACCTCTCGCTCGACGGATTTGTTCCGCCGCCAACCGTCTCTGACGCGGGCGAGGCCGCCCTGGTCGTAGTGCCTCTCGAAGACATCGCCGACGTCTCCGCCCAGGCCGACCGTGCCGCCGAGCTCCGCGAGATCGCGAACGCTGACCTGCCGACCGGCCTCGACGCGCTGCTCACCGGACCGGAGGGCTTCGCGGTCGACGTCGCCGCAGTCTTCAAGGGTGCCGACTTCACACTTCTGCTGACAACGGTCATCGTTGTCGCGGTTCTCCTCCTCATCACCTACCGCAGCCCCTGGCTCTGGCTGGTTCCGCTTACCGTTGTCGGACTCGCCGACGGCCTCGCCAGCATCGTGGCAACACGCATCGCCGGCCTCGTCGGCATCACGCTCGATGCTTCGGTCACCGGCATCCTCTCCGTTCTCGTATTCGGTGCCGGCACCAATTACGCGCTCCTGCTCATCGCCCGCTATCGAGACGAGCTGCGCCTCGTCGAGGATCGCCGCGAAGCCATGGCGAAGGCCCTGCGCGGCGCCGGCCCGGCGATCATCGCGAGCGGCTCGACAGTTGTGCTCAGCCTGCTCACCCTCGTTTTCGCCCAGCTCACCGGCAACCAGGCGCTCGGCATCGCCTGCGCCACGGGTGTCGTCATCGCCATGCTTTTCGCGCTGTTGGTGCTGCCCGCAGCGCTTGTGCTCTTCGGCCGCAGACTCTTCTGGCCCTACGTTCCACGCTTTGGATCCGAGGGCGCGACCGAGCGCGGCGTGTGGTTCCGCCTCGGAACGCTCGTTTCGCGCAAGCCGATCGCCGTCGCGATAGTGGGCGCGCTACTGCTCGGCGGGCTCGCGCTCGGGGTGCCGCAGATTCAGATCGGACTCGCCCAGACCCAGAAGTTCACCTCGGTGCCTGAGGCGGTCGTCGGCCAGCAGGTCATCGCTGACGCGTTCTCCGCGGGAAGCGGTTCGCCCGCAATCGTGATCGCCAACGCCGACTACGCCGACGATGTTGTGACGGCCGCCGAGTCCCTGTCCGACGTCGACTCGGCAACGCTGGGGGAGAGCAACGGCGACATCACGCAGATCTCCGTTGTGTTGGATGCCGCGGCAGAAACACCCGAGGCCTACGCGGCGGTCGAGAGCCTCCGTGCAGAGCTCGCGTCGATCGACGGAGCGGATGCTCTCGTCGGTGGCCTCGACGCCCAGACCCTCGACGTCAACAACGCGCAGACCGCCGACCAGAACCTGGTGATTCCGCTCATCCTGGGGCTCGTGTTCCTTGTGCTCGTGCTGCTCTTGCGGGCACTCGTTGCCCCGGTGCTGCTTCTGCTCACGGTCGTCGCCTCATTCTTCGCGAGCCTCGGGGCGAGCTGGCTGCTCTTCCAGTCGCTCTTCGACTTCCCGGCGATCGACACGAACGTTGTGCTGTTCAGCTTCCTCTTCCTTGTGGCGCTCGGCGTCGACTACAACATCTTCCTCGTTACGAGGGCGCGAGAAGAGGCGGTCGAGCACGGCACGAGGCAGGGAATGATTCGGGCGCTCGCCTCGACGGGCGGCGTGATCACGAGTGCCGGCATCCTGCTCGCCGCAGTGTTCGCGGTGCTCGGAGTGCTGCCGCTCATCACGCTCACCCAGATCGGAATCATCGTCTGCATCGGCGTGCTGCTCGACACCCTGCTCGTGCGCACGGTGATCGTGCCGGCGCTCGCGTTCATCGCGGGCGAGAAGTTCTGGTGGCCGTCACGAGTGCGAGCGAAGCAGGAGATTTCTTGACGTAGTCTCGAGACTGCGCGACCCGACCGCGCTCTGGGGGATCTCGTGCTGAAGGTGTTTACCGCGGTGCTGCTCGGCATCGCCCTCGCCCTCGGCGGTGCGAGTGCCGCCTTCGGGGCTCTTGGATTGCAAGTCTTCGTTCACCTGCCGTCTGGCGTCGTAGTCACGCTCGATGTCGAGTCGTCGGACTCAATCGAGAACGTCAGGCAAAAGCTGCAGGACAAAACTCTCATCCTGCCGGAGCAGCAGCGCTTAGTCTTTGGGGTCACCGAACTGCTCGACGGTCGCACCGTGGCGGATTACAACCTCCAGCAGGGCGACATCGTGGAACTCGAGTACGCCCAACCGCTCGCGCTCGTCACCCCCACCTTCCCGCCGTTTACGCTCGCGGCCGACTACACCTCGACGATCTCGGCCGGTCCCGCATTTTCGCCGCTGACCTTCGCGCTCACCGCGGGCTCGCTCCCCGCCGGCGTCACGTTTGACCCGGCCACAGCCACCTTCGCCGGTCGCCCCACCACAGCCGGCCCGTACGCGTTCACCATCACCGCGACTAGGGACGACGGCACTTCACTCGCTATCCCTTTCGCCGGAACTATCGCCCCGGCGGTAGCACCTCCGGCCGCCCCCGAAGCCGCCCTCGTCGAGACAGGCGTCGACCCGCTTGTGCCGCTCGGGTTCGCGAGCATGCTCCTCCTTGTGGGCGTTATCGCTCTCGTGCGTGGTCGCACGCGCCGAGCCTGAGGTGAAATCGCGCCAGCGAGGGGCACGATAGAGCCATGTCCCTCGACGCGCATGTCACCGACTTCACGCGCTATCTCAGCGCGGAGCGTGGATTCAGCGAGCACACCGTGCGGTCGTACCGTTCCGACCTCGCGGCGCTGCTCGTCTACGCCGAGGCGCACGGGGCCACCGAGCCGACCGACCTTGACCTCGAACTGCTGCGCTCCTGGCTCTGGGAGTCGTCGAATGCCGGGCTCGCAAAGTCGACCCTCGCGAGGCGGTCCGCGGCCGCGCGCAGCTTCAGCGGCTGGCTGACCCGCACGGGCGTTACCGATGTGGATGGCGCGGCTCGCCTCCGTGGCCCGAAAGCCGACAATCACCTGCCGAGAGTGCTCACTCGCGTGCAGATCGATGGGCTGCTCGACGGGCTCGCGAGCCGTGCGTCAAGCGAGGATCCGGCGGCTCTCCGCGACCTGGCCATCGTCGAACTGCTCTACGCCTCGGCCTTGCGCGTGAGCGAAGTCACCGGCCTTGACCTCGGCGATGTCGATCTTGCGCGGCTCACGGTTCGCGTGCTCGGCAAGGGGTCGAAGCAACGTGTGGTTCCCTTCGGTGTTCCCGCGAAGGATGCCCTCGTCGCCTGGCTCGCCGCGCGACCGCAGTCGCCCGGTGAAACCGCGCTCTTCCTTGGAGACAAAGGCAAGCGCCTGGGCACCCGAGCCATCTACCAACTCGTTGCAAGCATTCTCGTCGACCTGCCGGGCAGCGGACCGAGCGGTCCCCACACGCTCCGCCACACGGCGGCGACCCACTTGCTCGACGGGGGAGCCGACCTCCGCGCCGTGCAGGAAATGCTCGGCCACGCCAGCCTCGGAACCACTCAGCTCTACACACACGTGTCGACCGAGAGGTTGCGCGAGTCCTACGCGCTGGCGCACCCCCGCGCCTGACTCGGCTGGTTTCGATACGCGGGCTCCTTCGTCGCTCGCTACTCAACCACCAAGAACTTGCTGGTTGAGTAGCGGCGCCAGCTACTGCCGCTCGACACCGAGAAGAATGTCCACCTGTCGTTGAGCGATGGAACGAGTTCCGACCAGCACGAAGCCCGCAATAAGAAGCGCAAGGCCGAGCGCGAAGCATCCGACGCCGATGAGGAGCGGCCAGATTACCCAGTCCCAATCGAATCCTGAGACCTTCCAGATCATGAACGTTCCCAGCGCCAGCAGAAAGGGCGATGCAACGAAGTTGCCGTACACACCCGTGGGCAGGTGCACCTTCGCGGTACTCGGTCGGGGCACATAGTCGGTCGAAGTATTTGTCATGTCCGGAGCTTAGTGACGAGCGGCGGGTTTCGATACGGCCGCGGCGCCCTAACCGACAAGACCTGAGCGCGTCGGGAGCAGCACGGCCCGCGGCACCTCGCCGATGAGCAGCAGTGGCGAGACGTACTCGCCACCGAGGCGCACCCCGAAGTGCAGGCAGGGTGTCGCGCAGTGCCCGGGCTCCACCACGCCGATCGGGTCACCGCGCGCAACTGGGTCACCCTTGCGCAGGGTGGTCGTCACGGGCTCGAAGCTCGAGAGGTAGCCGCCGGCATGCGACAGCGAGAGAACGGGCCGGTCGACGACAACGCCCGCGAAGTGCACGATCCCGTCTGCGGGAGCGTAAACCGTGGTCGAGGTCACCCCGAGGTCGACGCCACGGTGCCCGGGGCCGTAGGGCGTGGCCGGGGCGAGGTAGGGCCGCGTGACCGTGTGCGCGCCAGCCAGCGGCCAGGACCAGGTCGGTGCCGCGAGCAGGAGGAGTGCGAGGGCGAGGGAGCGAAGCATCCATTCAGTATTAAAGAAGGAGGGAACGAACGAGGCGCGCGATCGGGATTGGTGCACAACTTCGGCGGGAACCCGCTGGGGAGGAGTCGGTGCTATGATTTTCGGAGCACTGCGCGCAAGAGCGGTGACTACGCGTGCCCATTCGGCAACAACTTCCACTCAGTCCCCGCAGAAATGCGGAGGCGGAAGCGTGCCGGGCACCAGGGTTCGCGATCGACCGATCGCGACGAACAACTGAGTTGGCGTGCATTAACGCGCGCCGGAAAAGGAGCACGGCCATGGCCGTAGTTACCATTCGCCAGCTGCTTGACAGCGGCGTTCACTTCGGGCACCAGACCCGCCGTTGGAACCCGAAGATGAAGCGCTTCATTCTGAC
>Ga0247805_1000204_pt1 | contig 36170 bp, 29 predicted proteins | sample UWRJL044104R1_FD_180930 | JGI IMG/M metagenome (GOLD analysis project Ga0247805, IMG submission 180930) | Plant litter microbial communities from Arlington Agricultural Research Station in Wisconsin, United States - UWRJ-L044-104R-1 | ecosystem: Environmental > Terrestrial > Plant litter >...
AGCGGGACCGTTTTTAGCACCGTAAAAAATCGTATAATTTACCCCCGCTCCTATGTATGGTAAAACGCCTTTGGCAACCGGGGCATGGTATAAAAAGGTTAAAGTTGGTGGCAATAGCCATACTTTGCCTACGTTTACATCGCCCAGGGCAGTTTGGGTTGCCGTTATTTTATGGCGTGTGGTACCTAATATTAAATTTGCCGAGAAATTTTTGGTTAAAAAATAAGTAAAATCCAATTCGGGAATTACCGTTGTGCTGATGTCTGCAGAGCCACCGATTGTACTAATGGTCGCGCTGGCGTCAGGAGCAACTACTGTTCCGCGTAGTCTTACGCGCCACTCCCCTTTTTGTTGCGCAAAACCTGTACATGTTGCACTTAATAAAAGTGCGAGTATCCATACCTTTTTCATAATGAAATCATTTAAATTATGGTCAAATGTATTCAGGACTGCCCAGCCTTCAAGTGAGCAGCAGCAGGTTTTTCTATGATCTTGATCATGAAAAAGGGGTTTGAAAGGCTAAAAAAGGCGTTATTCAGCGTGAAATAAAAGTTATTTCAATTTAAACAGCCTAATAATCAGTATAGATGAGGTTATGGGCCTGTTTTTTATTTGTGAAACCGGTTCATATTTGTACTTTTGTCGCGGAGAGCTGGCAGAGTGGTCGAACGCGGCAGTCTTGAAAACTGTTGACTGTAATAGGTCCGGGGGTTCGAATCCCTCGCTCTCCGCTGGAAAGTTTGTTAAAAACATACAAAAAGCCTGGAATTGTAAGATTTCAGGCTTTTTGCATTTTAAGGGGCTGACAATTTTCGCACGAATTCCGATCACTATAGGTGAGTGATTCGGTGAGTACCGTTGCTCCTATTTATCTTCGCATTACTGGGAATGGTAACCGTTCAGAAGTTACTACAGGCCGTAGTTGTGAACCTTCACAATGTAATTCGATTTTGGGGCGTAGAAATGGCAAAAAAGAAGATGTAAAGTCCTTTAATGCTTTTCTGGATGACTTACAAAACAAAGTATTCGAAGCACACCGACAGGTAACCGAATACAATACGACTATCACTGCCGAAAGATTACGAAATCAATTTCAGGGAAAGATAGAAAAACAATCCACCTTAATTGATGCATTTAAAGACCATAACAACAAAATGGAAACTTTGGTGGGAGCTGAGTTCTCTAAAGGCACTGCGGAGCGTTATAGAACCTAACTTCTGGTCAAAACAGCTGAGTTAGGCCAATTTGAAGTGCCTAATGATAATTTTTTCATACTTTTAATAAAATTTAGAGCTTATAAATTTTGCTATCCCATCAAGCCGCCATCTCACACCAATTCTTTTGTTTCTGAATTTCCGAAGCATCCACTATTGCTCAATTACTATTTAACATTTTTGTTATGTTTCTCATAAACCTTCGCAATAATGAGCTTTCCTCCGTAATGATCTCTGCATCAGCCTGCATACCATTTTTCAATATGATCTTATGCTCAGTATCTTTGTTTTCAAAACGTTCAAAGCCGATTTTGGCAATGAATACACTATCCTTGAAAGCTACATCCGAAATGTAGTTTACCTTGCCCCTGATGAGCCCATACTGTTCAAAAGGAAAACTCCTCATTTTTACCAGTGTGCGCTGTCCGGTTTTTACCTTACCCATATTGTACTGAGGGATGTAAACCTCACCAAAGAAATCCGTATTGGCCGGGTTGATCATGAATACCTCCTGGCCTGCGTTCAGGGTCTGGTTTTCCTGTAGAATCCCCGCATAAGTTATCTTTCCATCCACCGGTGCCTTTAAAATATATTGGTTAATCCAGGCATCAGTTTCAGTAAGCATATTGCTTAAAGACTGTACAAACTTTGCCCTTTCATCTTTTATTGTATGTTCAAGCTCCATAATTTCCCTTTCTTTAGCTGCATAAGTTGAACTGTTATTCAACAAAGCAGTGATGCTTTGCTGCAAGGGATATTTACCGGCAAGGTACTTGTTTTCCTGTTGCTTGTATTCGCTCATCGAGACCACGTTTTTCTGGTATAGCTTCTTGTAGGCCTCAAACTCATACTCCACATTGGCGAATTCCTTTTCCTGTATTCTTTGCTGATCAATGATCTGTGCTTTCAGCTTTCCAATCTCTTTTAAGTCGCGCTCCAGGTATCTTTTCCTATTCAAGTAATAGCCACCGTTCTGTGCCGATACATATTGCAGGTATTGTTGATAAAAGTTCTGGTACGCCCCCTGCAGTTCGCCCAGGCTTAATCCTTTGACTAATAAATTAGGAGCAATACCGGCAACACTCAGTTTCCGGGTAATTTGCATCAGGATGTCATGCAGTTTTAAAACATCGCGGTGACTGGCCGTACTTTCCATAAAGGCCAAAGGCTCATGCTGCTTAACAATGGTACCTTCAGCAGCAAGCAGGTTAAGCAGCTTGCCTGTTTGTTTTACAAATACCGCTTTGGGGGAATTCAGGGAATTGACCTTTAGCGAGGTTTTGACAACATCGGGATATTGGATAAAGGCTGATACCAGCACAATGGCCAGTAGGATGCCAAAGATCAGGGTAATGCCCCTGCGCAATATCCAGGAAGGCACAGCAGTGATGATCTCCTGCACTTCCTCGCTGTTTACTTCCAGCCCGTTAACGCGGCTGTCTGTTTCCCGTATATTTTCTGTTACTGTTTCCATGTGTTTATACCCCCAGTTCCAACTGGTTTTTTACCAGCTGAAAATATTCGCCATTAGCATTCACCAGTTCCTGATGTGTACCCTGTTCTAAAATTGCCCCTTTATCCAGTACAATGATGTTGTCGGCATGTTTCACCGTACTTAACCTGTGGGCCACCACCACTACGGTGCGGCCTTTAAAAAAGGTATCCAGGTTTTCCATGATCGCCTTTTCATTGTTGGCATCAAGGGAGTTGGTGGCCTCATCAAAAAAGATGTACTCGGGGTCTTTGTACACCGCCCTGGCAATCAGCATCCGCTGCCGTTGCCCCTGGCTAATGCCATTTCCTGCCGCACCAATCTTGGTATTTAAGCCCAGCGGCAGCTCCTCAATAAACTCGCGGATATTGGCCATTTTTATGGCGTGCAGTAATTTGGGCATATCCGGGTATTCATCGCCCACGGCAATGTTACGGGCAATGGTATCCGAAAAGATAAATCCGTCCTGCATCACGATGCCACATTTGCCCCGCCAGTAGCGGTAGCCAATCTGCTGCAAATGGGTGCTGCCCACCCTGATCTCGCCTTTTTCAGGCTCGTAAAAGCGCAGCAACAGTTTTAAAATAGTAGTCTTGCCGCTGCCGCTCATCCCAACAATGGCAGTGGTTTTCCCTTCAGGGATATTTAAGCTGATGTTTTGCAAAACTGGCTCATTGCCCGCACCGGGATAGGTAAAGGTAATGTTCTGCATGCTGACACTTTTGTTGAGTGGCAGCTCTCTTAAAAGCTGTCTTTCCACAGGTTCCTCATCCTCCAGTTCATGGATTTCGTTTAATCTTTCCAGACTGATCTTGGCATCCTGGAAAGATTGCAGAAAGCCTAGGAGCTGCTCTATCGGGCTGTTCAGCTGGCCTACAATGTACTGGATGGCCATCATGGCACCCAGGGTAAGCTGTCCGTCTATCACCGATTTGGCCACCATAAAGGTGATCAGGATGTTCTTGCCTTCATTGATAAAAAAGGCACCAAACTGCTGGTATTGCCCTAAGGCCAGGCTTTTCATGCTGAACTTGAACAAACCTGTCTGGATCCGTTCCCATTCCCAGCGTTTTTGCTGTTCGCAGTTGTTCAGCTTAATTTCCTGCATACCGCTGATGAGCTGTACAATATTGCTCTGGTTTTCGGAAGAAATGTCAAAACGTTTGAAATCCAATTCCCGGCGCTTTTTAAGAAAGAAAATTACCCAGAGGCTGTAAAGTATGCTGCTCACCAAAAAGACGATGAAAATATTGACGTTGTAATAGGCCAGCACAAAAGCAAATACCACCAGGTTGAAGAGCGAAAATATGGTACTTAAGGAAGAACCGGTTAAAAAGCTTTGGATACGGCCCTGGTCGCTCATCCGCTGCATAATGTCACCCGTCATTTTGGTCTCAAAAAAACTCATGGGCAGCTTCATCAGCTTGATCAGGAAGTCGGTAAGGATAGAGATATTGATCCTGGTGGTGATGTGCAGCAGGATCCAGGAGCGGATAAAATCAACGCTCATCCTGCCCAGGAACAGCATGGTCTGGGCAATCAGGATGATGTATACAAAGTTGAGGTTGCGGGTATTGATCCCTATGTCGACAACCGACTGGGTTAGAAAAGGCAGGATCAATTGCAGCAAACTGCCTACGCCCAGGCTTACAAATAATTGTACGATGAGTTTTTTGTACTTGTACAGGTAACTAAGCATATAGCTCAGATCTAATCCTTTGGAAGGATCACCCCCCTGGGCATAGAACTCAGGTGCGGCCGATAGCATTAAGGCAATGCCCTCTGAATGCCCGTTGTTCTGGGTGCTAAGCCAGTACCTTAAAAACTCGGCTTCTTTATATTCAATTAGGCCCCTTGCCGGATCGGAAATGTGATATGTTCTTTTGAAGGATGATTTGGAGCTGATTTTGTACAGCACCACAAAATGTTTTTGCTGCCAGTGAAGGATGCAGGGCGGGTCTATCTCCAGCAGTTTCTCAAGGCTTAACCTTACCCCTGAAGTGCGGAAGCCAATCTTTTCGGCAGCCTCGCTGATACCTAATAAGGATACCCCTTCTCGGTTGATGCCAGAAATTTCGCGCAGGCGCTGTAAGCTGTAATTGCGGCCGTAGTGCTTGGCAATGATGCGCAAACAGGTAGGACCACAGTCCATCTGATCGGGTTGTTTATAATGCGGGAAGGATTTACTCATTTTACAACAGGCTGTTAATCGCCTCTTTCACCTCGTTGTTTCCAGGAAAAGGAGTGTATTTCTTTATAAGCTTACCTTCTTTATCATACAAAAGATACGACGGAATATATTCGAGCCCAAAATGATCCATGATGTACTCCCACTGAGTGCTTTTCAGATAATAATGTTCACTGCCTATTCCCTTAATTTTTTCTTCCCATAACTTTCGGGGCGAAGATCCGTTTGTCAGGTACACAAATACAACGTTCTTATCGTGAAACTCTCCCTTTGTATTTCTGAATTCCTTCATTGCATCCAGGCAAGGACTACACCATGTTGCCCAAAGGTCAATAAAAACAACCTTTCCTTTATATTTGGACACAATTGCATCCATAATTTTATTGTTAGCAACCAGCGAAATGTCGTTAACAATGGTGGGCGATTTGAATTTGTCCAGTTCAGTAACCTGCTGGTTCTTTCGGAATAGTATTTTGGCAATTTCTCCGTTTTTCCAATAATTTACGATATTCTCTTTTTGCTTTTCGCTTAGCGGCCTTACTTCTTCATTTAGCTGTCTGCCATAGGCATTGGCTGCTAAAATATCATAGTACTGGCCACTATCGAACCCTACCAGGTCTGATAAAATAACTTTTACCTTTGCCAGCCAGGAACGAATATTGCTTTCACCTATTTCAGGCAGACCTAATATTTCATTTTGAAGAATTTCTTTTTGAAATTTCGGGAATTCAGAACAGATCAAATATTGTGGATCATTAAGATTAAAATCTTTGAGAAAACGAAAATATGATTTATCTATCTTTTGGAGATCAGGATTATTATTTCTGTCCTGAGTGACGTTTCGATAATTAATTTTCATTGCTTTTTCGTAATCAAAGACCCCCGTGTTATATAAGAATAGACTAAAATCTTTTGAGAGAAAGTCTTTTGACGCCTCTGATATATGTGGATCTTTTTCTAAAATCTGCAATCTTTCAAATAAGCTATTCTCAATATAATTAAGAAAATAATCGGTACTTTTATTATACAAAGGCCCTGGTCTTCGAGCCAACTTAAGATCTATCATATCATTAATGACCGCCAAGCTTCGAATCATATCATTTTGCGCCATACCAGCAGGTGTAACATTAATACGTTCATAGTCAAGATTCGAATTATAAGTTATATCAATGTTGGTAACGCCGTCACTTGAATTAAAAAGAAGGGATTTATATGGCTTTAGATTTGTATACAAGGCAATCAGAGAAATATTTGTTTCAACTTCAACATCAATTGAAAATTTACCTGATCCATCAGTCAGCGCCTTGTATTGAACTTGCTCTCCAGAAATGGGATGCGAAACAAAAACAGTTACATAAATGCTATCATTATTGGAGCCATTCGGACTTGTTATCCTTCCTGTTATTTTAGCTCTACCAGCCTTTATAATAGGTCTGTTAAGCACCATGCTATCAGACTGTTTACATAACAACAAGAACAAAAAACTGAAAATGCAAAAAAGGTTTAATTTTATTATTTTAAACATAGCTATCCTGATTTGAAAATAGTAGACCTTTCTTAAGGTCTGCTAAAGTAAAAATTATTAATCGCCGTAACAATTTAATGGGCACAGAAACAGCGTCTTCTTTATTGAATTGGGGAAAATAAGAACATATTATATTTTGGCTACTAAGAGTTGATTGAACAAACTTAAAACCTTTATTTTGCGAATAAAATAGACTGTGTCTATAACACTGTATGCAGAACAATAAAAGAACGAAACATCTCATTTTAGACAATTAAAACTGCAGCAACAGATCAGGTAACATCCCAAATCCGATGTACTATGGCACGCCGAACTGCTAGCCTGCTGTACAAGCAGGATCTACTGGAAGATTATGAAAGGGTTAAGTAAGGCTATTTAGAAGTGCCGAATTTTTATAAACGCTGGTTCAAGTGTTATTCTGCAGGCTGAAGTGTCAGATCTTTAGGATCAATAATGGGCAACACAGCACCGTGCAAGGCTGTTCCGCGCAGATTGGAAAATAAAATACCTCTCCCTGTTCCTATCGCTACCGTATTTATCATTAATTGCAAATCGTAAGGAACCACCAATTTTCCAGCTTTATCTTTTTTGATCACCTTCGAGAAATCAACAATATGAAACCAAAGGTTTGCCAAGATCCCAGCTAACGTTGAAGACTGGCTTCGAATATCAATTGAAATCTTTACGATTGCGAACTCACGCTCGGGGTCAAGGATAGTCTCCAGATTTATTCCGAATTCGTAGTTGTCAACGTTTGTCACATCATCTGGCAGCTTTAAAGACATCCCTGACTGTTCGATGTTAACCAACTGAAATTTAATTTCAGTTTCTTTTTTTTTACTCATGAATGTGGTTCCTTTCTAAAGTCATTTTTAGATCGCTCAGTTTGATCACATCATTACTTTTCGCCTCGACCTTGAAGTGATCACCAATGATTGCATCGACATCATAATTGCATTTCGGGGTCAATACTTCTCTGGATTCCGATTGATATTTATTCCAGTAAGCATTCGTAACATAAGATACGCGGCTGGCCACTACCGGCTTTTTCGTTTCGTATAGCGCAGACATCGGAACTTCCAGCTTCCGGCAAATATCAAAAAGCGTAGTCTGCGTAAAATTGTGTGTTCCGCTTAGCCATTTGGAAACCACAGAGGGTTCTTTCCCCATTAAAGCAGCAAAGCCGCGTTTGTTCAAGTTTCTGTCTTCAACCAATTCCCAAATTCTTGCAGCCAGCTTCATTAAATGCGCTGTATCTTCAAATTCTTCGGTTGAAATCTGTCCCATCAAATCATCAAGAACAGAAGTTTTATTTTCTACGTTCATAGCGATTAATCCTCTCCATCATTAAATTCCATATCTCCAAGCAAATCTTTACCATGCATACACCAATATAGGTCTTTATCTTTTATTTTTTGTGCGATTTGTTCAGACACCTTCATCATCATAGTTGCATATTTTGTCAGTTCGGGATCATCCTGCCATGCCCGTATATCTTTTGGTTTGGCCGCGCCACCTCCCAAAACAATTGTCGACTTACCAAACCTGATGCAATACAAACGTAATTTAGCATCCGGATCATCATACAAAGCGCAGACCAAATCGCCGGGTTTTCCTTCTTTTTCTTTAAAAAATTGAGATCGGGCACCAACATCGTGGCCGATTGCCGAAAGCCTGGTAACGATATTTTTAAGTTCGGTGCCATAATCATCTTTATTGTTCTGCAAGAATTTCTCAAAGACAGAATTATGGTCCCAACCCAATACGATCGTATAGATGGAAGCTTCCCTTCCGCTTAGTCGAATTACTTTTGACAGCTTAAAATTCACCTAAAGATATAATATTATATGATATGCAACTACAAAACTAGAAAAAATTCACTTATAAATATAATTTCATCTGTTCACCCATCCTATGGGTGAGTGGTTCGGTGAGTAAATTAAAAACATAAAGAATTAAGTCTGTTGATTTTCAATATTTTATCTGATTGCAGCTCAGCATTATTTAAATTTATTTGCTAAATCTAAATAGTGCTGTCTACCATATACAGTGTTTGATTTTTCAGATTTTTTGTTGAAGTAACGGACTACTTCTTCTTTATTTTCCTCGGGTATCTGATTACCATACAAAGCCATAATGGCCTCGAAAGAACTTTCTGCTACTTTTTTAGGAGACAATTCCTTCACATTCATAAAATACTGCCATTTTTTGCTATAATTTTTAAAGTGTTTCAGTCTTGGAAGAAATATCGCCACATAAGGCCCCACATTTCTTTTGTAAGCATTTTCGACCATAAAATCATACATATCTTGGGATTCAGGCAAGTTGTATCTTTGAATCATATTTCCTATAGCAGAAATAAGAAGGATAGCCATTTTGGCATGATCAGCATTGCTTTTATAAATGTCTAAAAGTATTTCAGAAAACTTTACATCATTAAAAAGGTCGTTATAATAAATCGATACTTCTAGTCTTGGGGTCTTTTCAAATTCCTTTACACTTTGAAAAAGATCCTCAATACTAAGTTTTCTCCACTGAGATATTTGTTTTTTTAACACGTCAATGTGATCAATATTCTTTTGTATCTTATAAGGTATGTTCCTCATTTATATAATTCTTCTTTATTCTACATTCAACTTAAAGAAAATCTAGTCTTTAAGCTCTCAACTTTTTTTTATGGTGAGCAAGCATATACCTACAATTATCATTGGCAGCCAGAAAACAAAGGAATATTCTCCAATTTCACTCACAATAGAGCTTAATGGAGGCCCCTGATAGGCAAACATCGATACCCCATATAAAAGCATTCCAATACCCAAAATGATTATCACTATTCCAAAAATTTGACGTTTAGACATTTGTTTTCTTATTTTTCCAGATATACAACCACATTGAGCGTCTATATATGTGACGTTAATTTGAATAAAGCTATGATTTTTTGTCTTTAACTTTTAAATCAGAAAATTTGTCCAAACTTCTTAATAAAATCTTCGTCATTTAAATACTTCACAAAACAAATAGACACCCATAAAACAAATATATCAATAGCAAATTTGCTATTAATATAAATGCTAAAGTCAAAAGGCTTAAAGATATCCACTAAAACAATCAATTATTATGTCATTAATCCATTCATTATAGAAGAAATCTTTATATCATAACTCTGAATATGCTGATCTGGAAGAAATCAGAACCATGATGTCTTTTTATAACCAGATGATTGACTTCTATAATGCCTCCTTTATTTGCGCGGAAAAATAAAATACCTGAGGCGAAGGATTTTGCATCAGGAAGTTTAATGTGTACTAACATTTGAGCTTCTATCAAAATTTGTACATTAGCTGAAAGGTAGTGCTACCATTTCCCACCTTTCGGCAACACCCAAAACGTTGGCAGTAATTTTCTGACCGACCGTACTTAAAACATAAATCAATGAAAAGAATATTTACGCTTATACTATTCACAACATTTTTTACAAATACTTTTTCACAAAAAAAGCCAAAACCAGAATTAAGAACTGTTGGAACTTCCGATATAGCTAAGAACGATAAATGGAAAGAAGATTTTAATATTAAAAAGGAAAAATTCAATGTTTATTTAGGTTATCAAGCCATAAACTCAGATTTAAGACAAATCAATGGCGATACATTAGAAGTATATAAAATCACATTTGATAAGCGAAAGTCGAGCGAAATGGAAATCACAAAATACGCAACGAGAAATGGCAAAATTATTCATAAAGGTTTTTATAAGGTAGAAAACGATACTTTAACGGTTATAACTGACCACTATGATTATATTGGCGCATTTCGTATGACTGACAGATATGTTACCGATAAATATGGCTTAAAAAAAATAAGTGGCAAGATGAAAGGAATTGATACGGAGAATTTATCGGACAAATACCAGAAACCCGCAGAAATGAAAGCCCCACCACCAGCAAAGAATTAAAAGAAAACATAGAACTATCGCCAGCAATGATTTTGCGCGAGTGGCATCCTTAATTTTTTCTTCCCATAACTTTGCCAGCCCAGTTATGATTTGAATTATCGTCAACAGACCGGTTCGAAATCCGGTAGGATTACAGGAAGACTTGAGATTTTAGCTAAAAAAGAACTAGGTTAAATAGCTAATGGATTGCAACTTTGTCGTACATCCTACCTAATCGCCTTGAGATGAATCACCGCACCCTTAAATCAAAAAACCTTATTTTTTATTTTAAAGCCAATACGTATATTTGTTTTAAATACACGTATCATGACAACGAAATTAACATTAACTGTAGAGCAGGACGTTATAAAAAAAGCGAAGTCCTATGCAAAGCAAACTGGCAGAAGCTTGTCGGAGTTGATTGAAAAGTATTTGGAGACCCTAACAGATGAACACCTGGAAACAAAACAGATTTCTCCCAAGCTTAAGAAACTAGTAGGATCGATTAAACTGCCGTCAGATTTCGATGAAAAGAAAGAATTAACCGGTTATTTTGAAAACAAGCATTTATGAAGAATGTGTTTGTTGACACAAATATCCTGATCGACCTCTTAGCCGACAGAGCTCCGTTCAGTAAGTTTGCCGTGGAAATCTTTGATTTAGCAGAACGAAAGCAGGTACAGCTCTTTACCTCCTCCCATTCATTTGCGACAACACATTATTTACTAAAAAAATATATAGAAGAAAAAGAGTTAAGGGAGATACTTTATTCCCTTCTGGACTTTATGGAGCTGATCTCGATTGACATTTCTATTATTAAAAAAAGCCTGATATCTAACCATAAAGATTTTGAAGATGCTATTCAGATATATGCTGCAAATTCAGTGTCCAATATAGATTTCATTGTGACCAGGAATCTTAAGGATTTTAAAGATGCTGGGATAACTGTTTTACCACCTGATGAATTGATCCGGTTTTTGTAGGTAACAAGAACTGTACAATAAAAATTACCCCATTCAGATATGTACTGCAAATTCAGTCTCCAATATAGATTTCACTGTTCTCCAGCTACGTCAGCCAATAACTGCTTTGACAGACTGTAAACAACTGCAGAATTCCAGTCCTTTAAATAGCTATATGCTTTATAAAGCTTTGGATTACTCTTGGCGAATAACGAACAGCTTTCCAGTTTGAATCCTCATAAGTGACGATATCAGAACTGATGATCAATTTCCGAACCCGATCTAAAAGGTTAGGCTTAATTTCTATTTCCAGCATTTTATAAAGATCAATACTTTCTATTTAAACCTTGATAAATGCCTTATTCATTTTACGAAGTGTGATGTTAACCTCAAAAAGAAACAATAGTGCATAAACCCCTATGATGATTAAAAATGGGCTAAAAGTAGCCAAATCCGTTGTTCCTCTTATCATTGCTATCAGACCCATAAATACTGCAAAGCCAAGCAATCCGATAACTGCTACTGATATCGCACCCGGTCTGATCCGATAATAATTAGCTGAAGGATCTTTTGAAAGACTGACGATCAACTTCGGCATAAAAAATTCAAAAGAAGTTTTGAGTCTGGTAAACTTCAGGTCTTTTTTCCCCTCAAGTCCGAAAAACATCTTATCTGTTCCAACGTCAACAGCTTTAAACTTGAAGTCCAGCGACATGCTTTCCTTTATCGAAGCTTTTCTTAAGCATGATTCTGCCTGAGGCTGATTTAAATCTAATGGAAGATTGATCGTTTTGAAATACATGAAAGTAAGCGTTAAATCCAAATGTATTCAAAAATAGATTTTTTTAATAAATCCGCCTAACCTTTTAATTTAATGTAAGAAATAGTTCTATGCCACTAAGACATTAACCATATGATTCTTTTGTAAACATTAGATGTGCAATTTCAACACAATTAAACCCTTGTGTTTTTCCTAATCCAGAGCTTAGGCAGCTGAATGACAAGATGTTTGAACCATTGGCCAATTTCATCAATTAAATCTTCAAATCTTCTTTGTTAATTACACTTACCAAATATGACTGACAATTCTTGTTTTAGCCGGGCCGTGGTAGTGGTTTGTCAATTTGTTTTTTAAAAAAAATACAATAACAATCATAACCTAAAACTTCAAAACAATGAAAAAATCAATTCTTAATCCGGCGGCACTGCTGCTGATCCTGTTGACCGCAGGGAGCTGTAAAGAACAACTCAGCAGTCCTGAAGCCCTCAACACAAACGCTGCCGATGTTTCGAAATCAGCTTTACAAAGCAACGATCTGTCCATTGCATCCATTCTCTGGGATGGCGATGCAAATTCCGGAACGGGTGTATTTAAGACCTTAAATGTCGAAGACGGATCTACCATCGCAGCAGCCAACAATACCACTTATGGAAAAATCTGGCGCTTTAGCAAGCCTGTGGGCAGCAACCGTTGTGAAGTACACGCGGCTTCTGGCTTTCAGGCAGATGAAGGTGACGACATTTATATTGGCTGGCGTTCGCAGGTTGCAATGCCTGTCAACACAACAACAAATGCTTTTTTCCAATGGAAGGCCTATGGCAGCAACATGTTACAGAATTATCCGATCGTGATTAAAGCCGTAAATGGAGATCTGAAATTGATGCATGCCGCACCGGGTGGAACCACAACCTATATCTGGAGTACGCCCATGTCCGTCAATAGCTGGAACCGATTTGTCATCCGGATCAAAGTTTCCAGGGATGCCAGCATTGGCTTTATCGAATTTTGGTACAATGGCACCAAACAGACCTTGAGCAATGGTTTGCAGCGTTATATGGGCCGGACATTAGATGCAGACTATTGCGATCCGAAATGGGGCGTATACGGTGCAAGTGCGACCTTGGTTGAAAATCGGGTACATGCCTTAAAAATCGCCTCTACTTATGCTGAGGCAGCGCCTTAATTTCAACACTATATAAATTTCAACCCACTCTCCCCACAAGGGGGGGTGGTGCTACTTGATTAAAAAAAGCCCCAGGGCGTAAGCAAATAAATAGTTTTGCCCTTTGATGTTAATCAATGTGGGTAAGGTACCGTCGTCACACTTGGCTTTGTATTGACCAATTTGATAATAAGACATATAACGGGGACTTGCAATCCTTCCATTTTCCCAGCGGATCAACACATCGTCATCAAACCGATCTGCTTCTACAGCTGCTCTGGAAAAATCACTTTTAAACAACTCATCCTGCCTCACCAGTAAGGTATTGTTCCTTACTTCAAAAACATGGCATTTTTGCTGGTCTACAACCTGATATTCGCAGGGCTTTAATCCGTAAGGCTGTAATAGTTTAACTTCATAAGCATCAATCATTTTAAACTTTACACTATCGGGAAACTGATCACCCAAAGCTTGAGACTTTTTATCGATGCTGTCTTTAAAAACCACTGTTTTAAACTGAGCATGTTGTTTATAGTCCGGATAATTGTATTTCTCCCTGTTAAAGTATAAATTTCCCTGCTTATCCACATAAAAAGGCAGCTTCCAGTCAAAAACCTGCGCGATGATCAGCTTTCCCTGCAGATCCATGATTTTAAAGGGAAGATTGCTGTTATCTGGCTTAATTAAGATCCTGTCATCTTTCAGGAAGACCAGTTCAGAGAGGTGCTCATGACCGATTACTTTGACAAACTTAGTGTTGTCTTTTACAAGATCCATTAAGAAAGGCACTTCGGGATGCGTGTCCTTTTTGGGAAAAGGGTTACAGGCCGACAATACTGCAATAGAAAAGGAAAGCCAAGCGGCTACCTGAAAGCTTAAAACCCGATTTCTGTTCATATGTTTCTTTTCTTCTAAATACCATGCCACTGTTTACATGGGTGAAACGGTCTATAGCTATTGATGAGCGATCAAAAATTCAATTTCTAATTTTAGCTATTCTTTACCAGAATACTTTTATTTTAGCAAAAAATTTAAAACCAGCTAATATTCAGCACCATGAAGCGCCTATCTCTGTTCCTACTTGCCATTACCTTCTTATCCTGTAAGAAAGATAAAAATGAAACCACCACTTTTCCGATCACCTTTTATGCGGAAAAAGCTGAGGTCAGTTCAGACACGCGTTTGTATACCAAAAGTGGCGAAATTAAAGATGCACAAAAGATTGCACAGTTTGTTGCAAAGGTGAGTTATTTCAGCGCGGAGCAAAATCAAACCGGATTGGGCGCCCAATACCTGACTTTTAATTCGAAAGATTCTGTGAAGTTCGCAAACAACGACTTTAAATTTTCGGTGCAACAGTCGGGCGACCAGTTTTTACTGACTTCCAATTTACGCTCCATATCTCAAAAACCTTTTCTGGACAATTTTCGCTATCATTTATTGAAACATGAAAATGTAGTGATCGAAGGTACTGCAGAGATCAGAAAAGAAGTGATCGTGGCTTACGGAAATTACCGTGAACTGAAAGTGCCTGTATTTGCCTACCAGATCTCGTCTTCTCCGACCGGAAATGGCAACAACCTGTTCAGACTTGGCGGCTTGTTCACCAATGAATTTAATGAAGGTGTATTGCAAATGCTTGGTACAAACGATACCATAGCTGTTAAAAGCTATAATGTCATCATCAAATCCCGTTAGAGAATTAAAAGCACCCGCATCATTTATGCTGACGCGGGTGCTACATATAAAAGTCCTTACCAGTCCGGATTCTGGCCGATTGCCGGGTTTTTAGAAATCACGTTAATGGGTATTGGAAACAGGTAATTCTTCGATTCAGTAAATTTTCGATTCCGCAATTCAGAAGAAGCCAGTACATCGATGTAATTTTTACCATTCACGGTAGTGGTTTTCACACTGCTGCTGACTGCCGCAAATTTAGGGTTGGCCCGATCAGAAGGTTCAAAGCGAATGCCCAGGACTTGCTTATTGAGCTGTGCGCCCATTTTCCAACGCATCAGGTCCTGGTACCGCAATTGCTCATAGCAGAGCTCTACCCTTCTTTCGCGCCTGATTTCAATGATTAAAGGATCCAAGCCCAGGGCAGCATATTTGGGGTCTGCTACCGGGGTCATGGTCAGATCAGGGATTCCCGATCGCCTGCGAACCAGGTTAACAGACTGGTCAAGATCAGTTTTAGTGGCCTGTCCCAATACCGCTTTGGCTTCAATAAAATTCAGCAGAACTTCAGCGTACCTGAAAAGCGGTGCATCGGTATCCTGGTTGGTAGACAACAACATCTGGTTGTAATCGTAATATTTAATTAAATGATAACCTGTCGGACTCACATTTCCCTGCATGCCCTGCAAACGCGGATATCCCACCTGTGTTTTAAACACGGCCTGCTCCTCCCGCGGGTCCAGTACAATCTGTTTCAACCTTGGATCGCGGTTGTTAAACTCGGCTTCCATCGTATTGTTGGAATAAGCTGTACTTAAAGCAACCGGCTTAGCAGAGCCATCGCTTTCCAGACAAAGGAAATCTTCTACAAAATCCCGGGTTGGGCCTGCCAGCTGTGAAGCCACATAACCGCTCATGTTGTGGGTAAGCACCCCCTGCACATAGGCCCTGGAAAATATCACTTCCGGATTGGTGCTTAGATCCTTAGTTACAAACAAAGTTTTGTAATCGGTTGCAGTATTTCCGGTTTTGTATAGCGAATACTTTCCAGAACTCATCAGCTGTGCAGAGGCATCTACACACTGGTTCAGGTATTTTTCATAATCACCTAAATTGTGGTATTTCCGATAAGTTCCTTCATACAAACAAAGGCGGGATTTTAGGGCCAGTGCCACATATTTATTTACCCTGCCCGGTGTGCTCCAGCTTGTGGGTAAATAATTGATTGCCATATCAATATCCCGCAATACCGAATCCATGACCTGCTTTCTTGGTTGCCGGGCTTCAAAAAGCTCCTCAGAAGTATTGTCCAAAGGCTTACTCACGTAAGGTACATCACCAAAATTCTGCACTTTGTCCAGGTAAAACCAGGCGCGAAAAAAATAAGCTTCCCCGGCATAGTTGTTCCGGATGGACTCCAGAATTTGTGCCTTTGTGTAGTTTCGGAGCATGATGTTACATTTTCGCAAAATTCCCCAGTTCCAGCCTGCATCGCTGGCATTGGTAGCTACAAAATTTTGTCCCGCAGAAACCCTCGCAAACGCAATGTGTTCCGCGGCCAGCGAAGCATGGTTGTCTGAAGAAACTTCATAAGGAACAACGGCATGTGTGGCACTACCAAAAGGGATATTGGTAAAACCCAGGTAAAACGTATACAGGGCGTTATTGCCTGCATCATTATAAATACCGTTCGAAAACGATTTCAGATCGGCCTCAGTATTCCAAAACGTATTGTTGTTTAAATCTGTAGTCGGGTTCCGGTCCAGGAAATCTTTACTACAGGAACAAAAACTTGCAATAATGAGTATATACAATAGATTTTTCATGATGTGAGAATTAAAAAGTACAACTTAAGCCAAGTGAGTAAATCCTTTGGAAAGGGTAAAGCATTGCGCCACTTCCGCCAGCAGCTTCCGGATCGTAAGCGCCTTTCACTTTGGAAATGAAAAAGAGGTTCTCTCCACTGGCATACACCTGAAGTCCGCTCATCCTGATCTTATTCAGCCAGGTCTTCTTAAAGTTATAGGCCAGTGTCAGGTTTTTCAGGCGGAGATAGGCCGCGTTTTGCAGATACCGTGTCTGAACCTGCTGATTTTTAGTACTTCTGGCTACCGGCCTCGGGAAATACGCATCGCGGTGGTCTTCTGTCCATGACTCTTTCAGGAACCATTCCTGGGTAGAAAAGAACTGGGTGGCTACCGGCCAGAAAGCCTGATCGCGTGGCCAGAAATCGCGTTTACCAACCCCCTGAACAAAGGCAGACAACTCAAATCCTTTATAACCAACAGAACCATTAAATCCGTAGTTGTAACGTGGGGTATTGTTGCCGATTACCCGGCGGTCGCCAGAATTGTAAATGGTATTGTCCCCTACCGTAATTTTATTGTCGCCATCCAGGTCTTTGTACATGATGTCGCCGGGTGCCCAGGCACTCGCAATGTTCGTCTGACTGGCATGGCTGGTCACATCCGCATCGTACTGATAAAATCCTTCTGTAGTGTATCCCCAGATCTCACCCAGTTTCTGACCTACATAAAAATTAGTCAAGGTACCTGTTGGGTTGTAAAATTTGGTAATTTCCGCTTGCGAATCACTCAAAATCAGTCCCAATGCATAATTAAAATCATTTTTCTGTTCTCTCCAGTTCAGGCTAAACTCCCAGCCACGCGTGCGTAATGAAGCTAAGTTTTCTACCGGAGAACTCGCGCCCAGGAGTTCAGGATATTCTTTAGACATCAACATGTTCGAGGTGGTACGCTGGTACCAGTCGAAGCCCATAGACAGCCTGGATTTGAACATCGCCAGGTCAGCACCGATATCTATGGTACTTGCTTTTTCCCAGGTAAGGCTATTGGACACCAGGGTTGAAGGCTCGATAACCAGCTCTGTATTGCTACCAAACACATAATTATTAGAAAAAGACGAGCTCAGGAATGGGATGTAAGGATAGTATTTGATATTGCCCGACCAGCTCGAAGAATTTAAGAGCTGATTGCCCAAAGTACCATAAGAACCCCTGATTTTAAAATCGTTCACTACGGGTTGCATCCAGTCCATAAAGTTTTCTTTACTCAGGCGCCAACCTGCAGAAAAAGAAGGAAAAAAAGCAAATCGCTTATCCTTTGGAAAGATCGACGTACCATCATACCGGCCGTTCAGTTCCAACAGGTATTTATCATCGTAAGCATAATTCAGCCTGAAAAATCCACCCCTTAAAGCCCATTCATAGCCAGTTTCAGCAACCTTTTGCTCGCCTGTACCCAGGCTTAAGGTTGGCAGTTCCTGATTCAGTAAGCTTGTTCTGGATACCACCTGACTGCGATACCTGGTCAGCTCCTGATTGTAACCCAACATTCCTTTCAGGTAGTGTTTATTGAAGGTCTGTTCGTATTCTGTGTAGAGGTTTAACGAATAATAATTTCTTTTATAATTGCTTACCTGGTAAGAATTTGGCGTTGTTGGCCCCTCACCCGGTACAAAATTGCCACCCAGCATGGTAAAAGCTTTGCGGTGTGCGGTGTTTTCATCCCAGTTGATGTTGTAGTTAAAATCAGCATGTGCCCGCCAGTTTTTGCTCATGGTAAAATCTGCTTTGGCATTGTTCCAGAGGTCATTGTTGCGGCTAATGACACGTCCGGCTTTATCCAGTAAGGCCAGTGGGTTCTGGTCGTTGAAATACATGCCAATGTATTTGTCGTATTCCGGATACGCGGAATTGCCTTCCCATTTGTTTCTTCGCAGCGGACTGGCAAAAACAAACTGGTTCCAGGTATTGCCGGCATACTGGTAAGGCTCATCAAATTTATTGCTGTTAAACAAGGTGGTGAAACCTATTTTTAACCAGTCGTACGGCGTATTCTCTATGTTCAAACGGGTATTTAACCTTGAATAGATGTCCGGATTTACTTTCAGAATGCCCTGCTGGTTGTTATAACCAATGGAACTGAAGAATTTGGTTTTGGCGTTTCCTCCGGATAGAGACAGGTTGTGTCTCTGGGAAGGCGCATAATTATCTACCAGCATATCAATCCAATTGTTATACCCATTAAACACATAATTACCCGCTTCAATTACATATTCCGGTAAGGACCGGTCAGCAGTCCAGGCTTTCATCCTGCTGATCTCCCCGGCACTGAATAAGTCGGCCAGACCCGCATTCTGAAGGGCTTTGTTTACAAATTCGGCATGTTCATAATTGGTTTTTGTGATTTCAGGAAACACACTTGGTCTTGAAAAGCCGAAGTTATTGGTATAAGCGATGGTGGTTTTATCGGTATTGGCACCGGTTTTTGTGGTAATTAATATGACTCCAAAAGCACCCCTCACCCCGTAAATTGCCGCAGAAGCTGCATCTTTTAGCACCGTAACGTTCTGAATGTCGTTTGGATTGATGAGGTTCATATTCATTTCCACTCCATCTACCAGTACCAGGGGCGAACCACCGTTGATGGACATGGTGCCCCTGATGTTAATGGCCGGGGCCACATTGGGGCTCCCATTGTTCGGAATGATGTTCAAATTGGGTATTGAAGCCTGCAAGCCCTGTGTAACATTGGTCAGGGGCCGGTTCTCAAACACCTCTGAACCCACAGACGAAATCGCACCAGTGATTTTAGATTTCTTTTGCGTTCCATAACCCACTACGACAATCTGATTTAAGGTATTGTCCTTGAACACATATTTAATGGTCATCACTTTCCCCGTTACCGGGTATTCTGCGGGATTACCACCAACATAGGAAACAATCAATACGGCATTGTCCGCAATATCTTTAAGGCTAAACTCGCCCTTTTCATTGGTCAGCGTTTTAACTTTAGTGCCTTTCACAGCAATTGTTGCACCGATCAGCGGAAAACCATCTTCGTCCAATACTTTTCCCTGGACAGTGATGTTATTCCATTTCGTTTCAGACCCGATGAAAACATTTGTGGACTTCCCTAAACCATGAAATGGACTGAAAAAGAGGGCCAGACTGCCAGCCAGAATAAGCGGCCTGCAATAAGCCCTTATTACTTTAGATTTTTCTAAAATAAACATAATTCAATTGGTTTAATATTTGGTTTTTTTTAAAGCCGGTCTGTTCGTCGCAATGACTACAGCCGGTTAGTTTCTTACATTTTTAAACATGGCTAACAGGGTAGCCTGGATGTTTAAGCTTTGATTCCTGCGTAAATGATAAAGCCGATTCCAATGACGAAGAACAGCAGCATCTGGACAATCAACGACTTTGTTCCCTGAGGTGCACCTTTAAACTCCTTCCATACAAATACCCCCCAAAGCGCAGCAATCAAAGTGGCACCCTGCCCCAATCCATAAGATATGGCAGGCCCGGCCTGTCCGGCAGCAATGATGTTTAAGGAATTGCCCAGTCCCCAGATCAAACCGCCCAATATCCCAACCAGGTGTGTACCGGTTTTACCCTTAAAGTAGGCTTTGTAATTGGTCGGCTCCCCCTCCAAAGGATACTTCATTAGAATCGTATTGAAGAGAAAATTGCTGATCAGAATGCCTACTGAAAAAATGAATACTGCCGTGTATGGGGTCATCTTTCCGGCCTCGGGATTTGCAAAATTATCCAGATCCATTGATGCTGCGATAAAGCGGTAAAAGAAAGACATCAGGGTACCAGCAATCAAAGCCAGCAAAATGCCCCGGGAAGAAACGACATTTTTCACCTTCGAAGCTTTCTTATAGGCCAGGGCATTGATGATGATGGCCAGCATCACAAAGCCGACCCCGATAAAAAGCAATAAAGGATCACCTTTTTGCGAAGCCATGTAGTTGATGATTACACCCAGTACCAATGCCAGGCCAATGCCCAGCGGAAAGGCTACGGCCATACCCGCAATGGCTATCGCTGCCGAGAACAAAATGTTCGCGGCATTAAATATGACTCCGCCCAGTAAGGCACCCAGGATATTGGCATTGGAAGCCTGGGCCAGATCAGGTAAAAAACTGCGGCCTTCCGTCCCCATGCTTCCAAGTGTAAAAGCCGAAATGATGGAAAACATCAAAATTCCAAGGACATAGTCCCAATAAAACAATTCAAAGCGCCAGTTTTTACTGGCTAGCTTTTGTGTATTTGCCCATGAGCCCCAGCATAACATCGTGATGATACAAAATACGATGGCCAGTGTATAACTGTTGACGATAAACATAGATCCTGTGATTTAGAGAATGATTGATTATTTAGATAGCACTTTGGCAGGGATCCAAACGGAGGAATGACCACCAGTCTGACTGGCATCTGCATAAGGTACCAGGGTCAAGGCTGATTTTACACCGCTCCTACCAAGGACCGGCAGCTGATACACCTGCTTACCCAACCAATCGGCAGGCAATTTACCCTGACTGATCAATGTGGGGCCAGTGCTAATCGTATACTTGTCATCCAAAGCCTTGTTCAAGGTCGCATCTAACGCCAACACTTGCGGGCCGCGTTTAATGGCAATCTCGTTGGGGTAACTTTTACCACCGGGTAAAACCTGTACCGGAATGTCAAAAGTAACTGCAATCTGATCCCCGGCTTTCCAGTGACTGGCAATTTTAATCAGCTGATCAGGTTTACCGGAATATACCTTACCATGCACGGTAGCCTTAAATGCTGTGGCCCATGCCGGCACCCGCAGCTGGATGGCAAAGGTTGCTGCTTTTGGTACATCAACGGCAATTACAGCCTTACCCGCTTGCGGAAATTTACTTTGAATGTTAAGCCCCAGCTGCATGGTTTGGTTGTTTACCAGTATGCGGTCTTTGATCGCTGCAGATTCATAAAAGAACACTGTTGGTATTTTTTCCAGCTGGCCATAATTTAAATAAGGGATCAGGGCAATGCCCCTGGGTACACTGGATAAACAACACGTAATGTGGCAACGGTAAGGTTTAATGCCAATCAAGGGCGTGTAATAACTCACACAACCAGTTGCCGGGTTTTCAGCTGCCAGTAAATGGTTGTATACTGATTTCTCGATCTCATTGAAATATTTCATCTCTCCCGTTATCCCCAGCAATTGCATGCTGAACTGGATCCATGTCGTTGTCACACAACCTTCGCCCATATGTGCAGCCGTATCTGCCTGCAATTCAAAATCATCTTTAAAGCGCTCGTGGTCGCTGGTGGTTCCAGACACAAACAATCTTTTGGAAGCAATGTCATCAAAAGCAATTTTTGAAGCCTGAAACAGCTCCGGCTGCCCGGTTACGCGGTAAAGTTTGATTACCCCTACCAGGTTTGACAGCATTTCGTAAGCCTTACCGTTTGCCACTTTATTGACTTGCTGATGCTTTAACAAGGAATTGATGATGGCTGGCCCACCCTGATGATCGTATGCAGAAATGATGTAACGACAAAAGTCGAGGTATTTTTTATCGCCGGTCCAGCGGTACAGATCAACCATGGGGTCGATGACCGAGGTTGCAGCCATCCCAACATGCGAACCAGCCTTAATGATGTCCTTCTGACCAGGATTGTCGCCAAATGTACGACACAACAAATCCCCGATCTTTACCGCAGCCGTATAAAATTTGCGGTCGCCACTCACGCTGTAGTAAGCCATCAGACCAATCAGATTATATTTGTGCGACCATACATCCCATGATGTCCAATAGTTTTCCGGGAGATAAGTACCCAGGTAACCATCCGGAAGCTGTGTACCCACCAGGGTATTTGCAATGCGATCCATTTGTGTTTTCAAGGCCGGATCTTTGGTAATTTTCCAGGTGTTGACTGCTGCTTCCAGGTATTTACCCACATGTTCGCCTATCCAGCGGTGTTTACCCGGTCTGTGCGTAAATCCATCCAACAGACCAGCCTCATCGATATGCAGCAACCTGTTTTTGAGGTTTTCCGAGTAGCGGTCGCCAAGATAGCCAGTTAAGGTATTCTGCGCAGGCAGCTGGATATCCCAGACCGTTGGCACCACATCATTGACTACGGGTTTTACGGTATTACTATATTCCTGTGCTTTGGCCTGGCCCATGAGTATGGCACAAAACAACACTGCGCCAAGCGCCCTGTGGATTGATAATTTCATAATGATCGGTTTATATTTGGTATAAATGGTATTGATAATCTCTCGATTATTTCATTTTTTTCATCTGTTCTAAAATGAACTCATTGCGGTACGGAATAGACGATTGAGCACCCATACGGGTAACCGCAATGGAGGCCGCAATGCAGCCAAACCCGGCAGCTTCTTTCAGGCTTTTCCCTTCAGATAATGCCACTGCCAACGCGCCATTAAACACGTCGCCAGCCGCAGTGGTATCCACAGCTTCCACAACCGGCGCAGGAACATGATAGAAGTCGTCATTTTCCAAAACAACGGCCCCGGATTTCCCAAGGGTGATGATCACATTCTTAACACCCATTTCCTGAAGCTTGCGGGCAGCTGCCTGGGCATAATCCAGGTTTTCGATTTTTATACCCGAAAGCATTTCAGCTTCGTGCTCATTTGGGGTAATGATGTCGATGAGGTGGAAATAATTTTTAACCTCTTTGTTGGCGGGTGCCGGATTCAGGATCACTTTCATTCCGAGTTCCTTGCCTGTTTGTAAGGCACAGGCAACCGTTTCCATTGGAATTTCCAGCTGGAGCAGCAAGATCTTGTAATTTGCATACCTTTTGATTGCCGCGCTTACATCGGCAGGACTCAGCTTTGCGTTGGCGCCAGGAGCAACCACAATGCTGTTCTCGCCCTGACGATCCACTGTGATCAGGGCAATTCCAGAGGAGGAACTTTCGTCAGAGATGATGCCGCCGATATCCACCCCCTCCTCATCAAAGAGCTGGGCAGACTGTTTACCAAAGATATCGTCCCCTATTTCTCCGATAAAAACAACTTCAGCGCCCAACCTTGCAATTGCGACGGACTGGTTTGCTCCTTTGCCACCAGGGTTCATAAAAAACGTACCGCCAAGTACCGTTTCACCCGGTTTAGGTATATGATCGGTTTTCACCACCATATCCATATTCATACTACCTGTTACAATAATTTTATTCAACATGTTAAGTCTATTTGGTTAGCTTGTGATCCAAATTTAATTTGAATTGTCAATTAAAACATACCAACTTTTTAATATTCTATGAACTGTATTTGTTGAAAAAATTTATTAGTTTCACAAACATAAGCTGTATATCAACAATTTAACAGATCGGATTTCCGGTCTTTTCATGAAACCTATGTTAAAACAAGACCTTAAAAAACTCGTACTATCGTTATCAGGTTCAGAAAGAAAACATTTTAAGAGTGGATATGCTGCTCAGGGGGCAAATAAAGACTATATGAATTTATTTGATCTGATGTGTAAGGAAGACGGAAAGGATCTTGCAGACGATATAGAATCCCGCTTTAAAAAAGCACATCCTAAAAAATCGTTTGACAATACTGCGGCATATTTGTACAAAGTGCTGACCGATATGCTGGTTCAAATGCGTATTGACCACGACAACTGGTTTTACAGTCACCATTGCCTCATGAAAGCGCAGCTGTGCTTTGAGCGTTCTATACCAGAACGTGGTTTAAAAGAACTGGGCAAGATCAAAATTCTGGCTAAAGCGAGACAGGATAACCTGATGCATTACGCAGCTTCCAGAATGGAGCTTTCGAGCCTATCTGAAGACAGCTTTCCTGACCTGAGCGAACAGCAATTGGTAGATCTGCAAATGAAAGCAAAACGCAGTCTTCAGAATTTAAGGCAAACCCATGAACATTATTCTCTTTTTGAGTTGTTGAATCATCGGCTGCGTGCACAGGATATTCCGAGCGGAGATCAGGCGGATAAAAAACTGAACGATCTGATCCTGAGCGAACTCAGTATAACTACCCGTGGCAGCCAGCAATCATTTGAATCCAAAAAACTACACCTCTTGTTCCAGGCTTTCTTTTTGAGCCGGATCGGCGATTACAGTTCAGCCCTGAATATATTCAAAGCGCTGAATGTATTGTTTGAACAACACCCGCAATTGTGGTCCTGGCCACCTTACGATTACCTCTCTGCCTTAGATGGGATCCTGGACAGCCTGCGCAGCATTGGTTATCATGAAGAAATGGATTTCTTTACCGGAAAAATCCAAATGTTGAGTACCGGCAACTATCCTGATCATTTTTTACAGGCTGCCAGACAAAGCCTGCTGATCTATGAATTGAATGCTGCGCTCGGAAAAAAGGATTATGCCGGCGCACTGGCCCTGATCGAAAAAAACAAGTCCTTCCTGCCAAAGAGTAAGCAGGCGGTAAATAGCGACAAGCAATTGGAACTGCTTTTCTTTCTTTCGGTCAGCTATTTCCTGAATAAAGACCTCCATATGGCCAACAAATATATTGCGCTTGGCATCTTACAAGACAAGCAGGGATCAAAACACCTCATTTACCGGGTTTCCAGGTTACTCAGGATGGTGATCCATTTTGAGATGGACAACCTGGACTATCTTGAGTACGAAATCCGCACACACAAAAGGCTGTTTCATAAAACTGGAAAATCCTTTGCCCTGGAACGCTTGCTGTTCCAGCTGTTCTTATCCAATCCCCGGCGCAGCAGTACGGCTAAAATGAGACCGATCTGGAAAAAGCAGCAGGAGCTGAAGGATAAACTTAAGCGGAAAGCAGATGAAAAGGAGTTGCTCAAATACTTTGACTTCCTGGCCTGGATGGATGCTTTGAAACCACAAATATAAAAAACATTAATCATGCTTCGTGTACGATAACTTATGGGTTTTTATACTATATTTGAGGTAACCATTGTTACACCAAATATTCCAGTATGAAAAAGTTAACCCATTGCATCGTCAGCCTGCTTTTCATGGTCATAACGGCAAAAGCTGAAGTCAAACTCCCCCAATTGATTGGTAACGGCATGGTCCTGCAAAGGGATCAGAAGATCCGGATCTGGGGTTGGGCTAATCCAAATGAAGGCGTTACACTGACTTTCAGAAACAAGACCTACCAAACAAAAGCTGATGCAAACCGGCGCTGGACAGTGGTTATTGAACCGCAGCAAGCCGGCGGTCCTTATGCGATGCAGATCAACAACATCAGGCTTCAGGACCTGCTGATCGGTGATGTCTGGCTTTGTTCCGGGCAGTCAAACATGGAGGCTGTGATGAACCGGGCAAACATCAAGGAAAACTACCAGGAGGTAATTAAAAACAGCAATTACCCCATGATCAGACAGTTTACGGTTAAAAGGGATATGGCTTTTAACCCCATCAAAGCGGTAAGTTCAGATCAGGGCTGGGTAAGTACCACTCCCGAGACGGTATTGAATTTTTCGGCGGTAGCCTACTTTTTTGCGAAAGACCTGTACGAAAAATACAAAGTACCGATTGGCATCATCAATTCCAGTGTAGGCGGAACACCGGTACAATCCTGGGTAAACAGTGAATCCTTAAAATCTTTTCCGGCCTATGACGAGATCGCTCAAAAGCTGAAAGACACCGCTGAGGTTTCGCGTATTTTAACTGCCCATCGCATAAAATCAGCGGCCTGGTATAAATCCATTCAGGAAGCTGATTCAGGCATCCTTGAAAAGTGGTTTCTGACAAGCTATGTGCCGGGAGAAAACTGGCAGAAGATCCAGGATTTAACGCAGTTCAGTAAAAAATTCAGCAGTCCCCCATACGGCGCCATCTGGTTTAAAACCACAGTGGATGTGCCAGCGCATTTGGCAGGTACGGCAGCAACACTTACCCTGGGCAGCATGCAAACTGAAGATGAAACTTACCTTAACGGACAAAAAATAGGATCCATTAACAGTGGCTATACCGACCGCAATTATACAGTTGCAGCCGGATTGCTGAAAGCAGGGAAAAACGAGATCAGCATTAGAATGATCAGTCCGACTACCGGCATTGCTTTCAACCCAAAAAACGTTTACCAACTCAAATTTGCCGCTGGGACAATCCCGCTTGACCAGCCCTGGGTATTCAGGTTTGGCCTGAAAAAAGAGCTTTTACCCAAGGGCAACGGCTTGTCACAGCACAGCCCAACAGCCTATTATTACGCGATGATCAAGCCACTCGCAGATTTCCGTATCAAGGGCATCCTCTGGTACCAGGGAGAAAGCAATGTGCCCAGACCTGCAGAATATGAGCCTTTGTTAACCGCATTGATTACACAGTGGCGTAAGGACTGGCAACAGCCGGACCTGCCATTTTTATATGTACAGCTGGCCAATTATTTAAGCACACCTGCTGAACCCGAAACCAGCAACTGGGCTTTACTGAGGGAAGCACAGATGCGGACTTTAAAAGTACCGCATACCGCCATGGCAGTGATCCATGATGTTGGAGAAAAGACTGACCTGCATCCTAAAAACAAAGCAGATGTGGGTAAGCGCCTGGCTTTGGCAGCCCGGAAGCTTGCCTATCACGAAAACATTGAATATTCGGGGCCTTTATACCAAGCGATAAAAATTGAGGGCAAGCAGGTTTATGTATCCTTTGACCATATTGGAACAGGACTAACCTGCAAAGGCGAAAAACTAAACCAGTTCAGCATTTCTGCTGACGGAAAGCAATTTGTACCCGCACAAGCCAAAATCCTGGGCAAGCAGGTGGTCGTTTGGAATGATGACATGGCCAAACCGGTTGCTGTACGTTATGCCTGGGCCGATAGCCCTGACGGAGCCAACCTTTACAACCGGGAAGGCCTGCCCGCTTCAAGTTTTAAAAGCAATTAATCATTTAGATCGCTCAAAATGAACATTCAAAAAATATATTTTGCCGTCCTGGCCCTCTGCTTGTCTTTAAGCGTTACGGCACAAAGTTTCAAAGTAGATCAGGACCTGATCTCCACACCACTTACAGACAGTACGAATTTTTCCCTGCTCAACTCACGTCTGGGCAGCCGCTTCACGTTCTCCTTGCTCAATGAGAAACAAAGTATGCAAAGTGGCAGTCTGGGCTTCGATATGGACGAGCAAACCGGGTTACTGATCGGCCTGACCGTCGGCAAAAAAAACTATTGCTTTCGCACCACCCAACTACCCGGAAACACCAGCTATTTTAACAATCAGCAGCTCCGGTTCGGACCAACATCGATGCTGATCAGCGGCGAAACGCCCGAAGGCATCCAGGTTAATGTTACCCTGATTTCGGCTTTTACACCTTCCAGGGACCTGGCCGATAGCGCAGCCATCCAAACACAGATTTTCCCTGGTTTTTATTTGCAGGTTCAGGTCAACAATGCGGGTCAGACCCCGGTAAATTGCAAACTTAAAGTTGCCCTGGCAAAAACACCGGTAAAGACTTTCAACTTCATGAGCCTGGAACCCATGAAACCGGACAATACCGAACAGGCGGTATTTTTTAGGGACAATGCCAGCTTAAATGGAAAACTGGCCTTGGCCGCCATCCAAACACCCGCAAAAGGTACATTTAGTGAAGCCGGCTTTGGTGGATTATTTTACGAGTTTAGTTTAGCCCCACAAGCCAGACAAGAATTTAACCAGGTCTATGCCAGTCACCACGACCAGACGGTAATTGAAGACAAACGCGTCAACCTGCCGCTTAAATTTTACTATACCCGGTATTGGAAAAACATTGCCGAAGTACTGGATTACGCCAGTAAAAATTACCTGCAAAACATCAGGCTCACTCAAAAATTTGAGGACAGTTTAATGCATTCGGCTTTAACTGCCCAGGAAAAATGGGTTTTGGCCTTAGCCTTCCACACCGATCTGGCCAATACCTTTTTTTTACTGGATAAAAATGCAGTCGCCCGTTTTTATGTTTCAGAAGGCCGGTTTAAACACCTAAGCACCGTAGATGTGGCACATGAAACGGAAGTCAGTGCTGTTTTTTGCCCCTGGCGCCTGAAACTTCAGCTTAGCCAGTGGACCAATTATATTGCCCGGGCAGAGTTGACCGTAGCGGCCAACCCGGCCCAGAACAAACCCGCCTACCAGCAAGGCATGACTGCTGCAGAATATGGCCCTTACCTGTACCATGACGTGGGCGATTTGCCTTTTGTGAATGAAACGGCAAACTACAATTACGGGCCCCACATGGCCGTAGAAGAAAACACTTCCTTTGTACTGCTGCTGTATTACTACTGGAAAATCAGTCGGGATGATGCCTTTGTCAGGTCGATGCTCGGTACCGTAGAGGTGTTGTTGCAATCTGTGATCAACAGGGATACCAATGGCAATGGCATTGCAGATAAAGCCTACGGATGGACGACCTATGATGCCAACGAAGCGCTGAAACTTTCGCCAGACAATACCTTTCTGGGTGCCAAACAACTGAGTGCCTATGCTGTGGCTGCAGAAATGTTCCGGTCACTGGCCAATAAGGCCCAGGTCCATGCGATCGACGCGACAAAAAAAGGGGTTGTTGACGGCGAGGGCAGTGGGTATAAAAACCTGGGTGTTGCCGTCAATAATGAAGGGCTGAGAAACAAACAGGCAGTTCGTTTCGAGCAGGAAGCACAGCTTATCCTGAGCACCCTGAAAAAGGCACAGCAGAAATATGGCTTTATCCCGGTAAGTTTGGATGAGCAGTTTCCCAAATGGAAACAACGCTCGGTGGTGATTGGTGAGGGGCTGTTTTTACCTGGTCTTGCGGGTACCAGATTACCCATACTCTATGCACTTGCCGCAGTGTTGAAAAAGGACTATGCTGCTACCTACGCACAAAGTATAACCGATTACGGCATCAAACTGACCACAGACGAAGGTACCACCTGGTTCAGCAAAACCATTGTTGCCGATGTGGTGGCCGCGCAATGGTATGGCATTAAACACTCATCAGCAGGGTATATCTACCAATGGAATAAAAACAGCCCGTATGCTTATAACGACGGGCTGTTAAAAAAAGATGAGGTTTGGATTGGTTACTGGTATCCCAGAGGGATATCCATATTGGGTTATTGGTTAAACCGCTAAATGCGCATATCTTTTTTCCAGGAAAGTTTTCATAAAGCGGTTCAATTCCCATAAATCACTCACATCCTCACGGCTAAATGGCAGTTGCGGCATATAAGGATACGGGCCAAACTCGCAGGTCACAGTTAAAACTTCAGTTTTTAAATGCAGGTGATTTTGCACGATGGCATCCCACCAGGCACAATGAATACCAAGCGCCTCTTCCCATTCCGGGGCTCCCGGGTGATTGACCTGGGGGCCGCCTGGAAAGCCCACCCGGGAATGGAAGTGATCTGCCCGACCGATCGCCAGCTGAAGTATTTCCTGCTGGTCCTGCAGGTACGATTCTGCTACGCAGCACCAATGCGAAAAATCGGCGGTTAACCTCAAATCCGGAAACTGTTGCAGGTAGGCCGCTGTATTGGTGGTGCAAAAACTAAACTTCCCACGATGTGTTTCGTGCAGGATCCGGATTCCTGTTTCCCGACTGATCTTCGCCGCCAGGATGATCAGTTCACTGTTCTGTTCAAAGGTAAAAAAATCCTTCCCTGTCTGGGAATTGATCAAAATGGGTTTGGCAGCTGCTAAGGCATAGAGGCGGCTTTCATATTGCTTCAGATGTTCCTTAAAATCGGCGGTAGCGGTTTCAAAGTGCTGACCGATCCAGCGCAGTCCCTGATCTTTTAATGTGCTAAACATGGCTTGCCGCTCTTCGGCACCGGCAGGTAAGTTGGCCTCTACTCCAGTATAACCGGCCTGCCTGGCTTTACTGGCAAAATCAGGCCATGACAAATGCCTGTTTCCCCACCTGGGGATATAAAATTCAATTTTCATCCGGTAATTATTTGGTATGGAGGTATTGTGACTGGTAATGGGTTGGCGTTAATCCTTTCAGGCGCTTAAACAACCGGTTAAAATAAGAGGGATTGTTAAAACCAGATTCAAAAGCCACCTGGGCTACGGTTAAATCTCCTTTTAACAACAATTTAGCGGCATTGCCCAGCCTGATTTCGTTCATAAAATCTACAAAGGTCTTACCGGTTTTTCTTTTAAAATACCGGCAAAAGGCAGCAGTATTCATGTTACATCTTAAGGCGATGTCATCCAGACTCAGGTCTGCTTTAAAATTGTTCAGCACATAATTATACACGGCATCTATTTTTTCAATGTCGTTACTTTTGTATTGGTGGGCATAGCCGATGCTGCATAGATAATCATAGGATTTCTGTGTGGCAATGCTCAATAAAATATCGGTTAATGCGATGGTTTTCTGCGACTCGTCCAGCGTTAAAAAGCCGATCAGTTTTTGCTGAAGATCGCGATGTGGCTTCCGGATGTGGATGCCCCTCCTGGCATTGTTCAGCAAATCAAAAACAGGTTTCATGGGTGGAATTTTCAGAAACTCTGTGCCGGCATAATCCTGGTTAAACCGAATGATGATTGCTTCTGCAGCCCCTGTTAACGGTTGCTGATAATAACTATTGTGGTTGCGCCAGTAATGCGGCAAACGCGAGCCGAGCAGGATGATCTCCCCGGGTTTAAATTCAGAAATGTGGTCGCCTATAAATTTAGTCCCTTCGCTTTTTAGCACAAAGGTGATTTCCAGTTCATCATGAAAATGCCAGGGATTAGCAAAATAACTAACCTGTTCCCTTCTGGCATCAATGTAAAACTGGCTGTAAGCCGGAACTTTGAGGTGAAGTGCTTTCATTGCACAAAAATTAATCATTTAATTCCAAAAAACACCACGACAGCAAAATTTGTACTATAAGAAGCAAAATTAGCGCTAAACTTCGTTTCATTTTTGTCCTAGCTTCGTTTCAACCAAATCATTAAACAACGCAGAATGATTTTTCATTCTTTAACCGGGCCACATGAAAATTTCTTATGGATGGAAAATTTGCATCCTCCTTTTTTTTAGCACCACGATCAATTACCTGGACAGGCATGTGCTCAGTATTCTGGCACCGGAGCTACAGCATTTGTACCATTGGAGCGAAGTAGAGTACAGCTATATTGTCACTGCTTTCCAGGTTTCGTATGGCTTAGGGGTGGTTTTAACCGGAAAGTTACTGGATAAGTTTGGTACCAAATGGATATTCGCCATTGGTGTAGCGCTATGGAGCGCCGCAGGGATGGCACATGCCTTTGCAAAAGGCGCAATAGGTTTTGGGATGGCCCGTTTCAGTTTAGGTCTGGGTGAGTCTGTTAACTTCCCGGCCAGTGTAAAAACTGTGGCCGAATTGTTCCCCGCTTCTCAAAGGGCCTTTGCCACCGGATTTTTCAATGCGGGCTCAAATATCGGGGCCATTGTGGCTCCGCTGTTGATTCCTTTCATTGCGTACAGATTCGGCTGGCAATGGGCCTTTATTTTAACCGGTGCCCTGGGTTTTATCTGGGTATTTTTCTGGAGCATCACGTATAGAAAACCGGTAGAAACCAGATCAGCAGCTGTACAAACAGCGGAAATACGGGAAGAAATGCCTGCATCGAAAAGCTGGAAGCAGGTGGTTTTGCAAAAAGAGGTCTGGGCCATTTGCCTGGTGCGCTTCATTTCCGATCCAACCTGGTGGTTTTTGCTCTACTGGCTGCCCAAGTTTTTAAATGAGACCAAAGCGGTAAGCACCGGCGCCTTAGGCTGGCCCCTGGTTACCGTTTACGTACTGGCGGATATTGGCAGCCTTGCGGGCGGTGCCTACTCTTCCCACCTGATCAGGAAAGGCAAGGGCGTATACGCGGCAAGGAAGCAGGCCCTGCTGATCTGTGCGGTGATCGCCCTGTTACTTTGTGGTGTCGGTTTTACCGACAACCTATGGATGGCGGTGGCCCTGATCGGTTTGGGCGCGGCGGCTCATTGTGGCTGGACTGCGAACTTATTTGCCACCATTACAGACGTATTTCCGAAGAAAGAAGTGGGAACGGTTATGGGCGTAGCCACGCTTTCTGCTGTGAGCGGTGGCATTGTCTTATCCCTGCTCACCGGAAGAATTTTAGCCCTTACAGGTAGCTACAGCAGCATCTTCATGATGGTGGGCTGCACCTATCTCCTGGGTTATTTCCTGCTGAACCGTTTAATACCTGCAATCAAAACAAATCAATCATAAGCATATGGACTATAAAAAATTAAGTGCGGCAGCGCAGGCCTCTTTTAACGAGAACGGCTATGTACTGATCAAAGGAATGCTCAATCCCGAAGAAGTAAAAAAGCTCTATGACATTGCGATTCACGACCAGGTGATCAGCAATAAATCCTTTGACAGAGGAGATGCCAATGGCCTCAGAACCAAACTGGCCTTGTGGTATTCCCTGGGCGACGATGCCTATAGCCTGTTGGCACGCTCCAAACGTATTGTTGAAGGCGCAGCCTTGTTGCTTGGCGGAGAACCTGCTCATTTTCATTCCAAGCTGATGCAGAAAGAGCCCAAAGTAGGCGGTGCCTGGGAATGGCACCAGGATTATGGGTACTGGTACCGCGATGGCTTCCTGTATCCGCAGATGTTGAGCGTGCTCACGGCTTTAAGCCCTTCGACTAAGGAGAACGGTTGCCTGCAAGTCATTAAGGGCTCACACCTGACCGGAAGGATCGAACACGGCTTTAGCGGCGAACAGGTTGGTGCCAACCAGGAAAGGGTAGACGAATTGTTGAAGCGGCTGGAACTGGTGTATGTAGAGATGGAAGCGGGCGATACTTTATTCTTCCACAGCAACACTTTACACCGTTCGGATGCAAACCTGAGCGATGCCCCGCGATGGTCCCTGATTTCGGCCTATAACCTGATCAGCAACAAACCTTACAAAGGAAACTATCCCTCCGCAACCGAAGCCATACAGGTGGTAAACGATGAGACTTTACTGGCATCTAACAGCGAAGGAATACAGGAAGATGCGAATTTTTTAGTTAAATAAAGCTGCGTATTCTTTTTACACATTTGGTTTTTTTCCCGGATTTAATAATACTTTTACAAAAGGAATTCGAGATAAGCGCAAATGAAAACAAATATGCAAACTGGTGTGAAGGAAATAGCGAGGAGGGCAAATGTTTCTATAGGAACTGTTGATCGGGTACTACACAACAGGACTGGAGTTTCAGATACGACCAGGAACAAGATATTGGCCATTATGAAAGATCTGGACTACCAGCCCAACATTTTAGCCCGTAGACTGGCCTCTAAAAAAATACTGCACTTTGCCAGTTTAATACCTGCTGTTTCTGCAGAAACTGACTTTTGGGATGCCCCGGCCAAAGGTATTGAAATGGCCGAGGCCGAAATCAGGCAATTTGGCATTGTGATCGATAAATATTTTTACGATCAGAACGACAAACAGTCTTTTGTAAAACAAACCAAAAACATCCTTAAAACTGAGGTGGACGGTGTATTGGTTGCACCGATTTTTATTGAGGAGTCGCTGGCCTTTTCCAAGCTCTGCAACCTCAAGAAAATTCCGCAGGTATTCATCAATTCTGATATTCCGAATGAATCCAGGCTAAGTTATATTGGTCCGGATTTATTTCAAAGCGGGCACCTGAGTGCCCATATGGTGAACTACCTGGTTAAATCGGGCGATAAAATACTGGTGGTCAACATCTCTAAAGAGATCGACAGCTACCATCACCTGTCCAGGAAGGAAGAAGGTTTCAGGGCGTATTTCAAGGACCATGACAAGCAGGTCCGGATTGTAAAAACGGACATTACGCAGGATACAGATTACTTGTCTGTGGCCAAGCGGCTGACCGAGGTATTGAAGGAACACAGCGATGTCAAGGCCATTTTTGTGACCAATTCCAGGGTATTTTCTGTGGCCCAGTTTTTAGAAAAAACGAAACAGGAACATATTTTCCTGGTGGGTTACGATTTCTTACCCCAAAGCATTGAGCATTTGAAAAAAGGCGTGATCGACTTTCTGATCTGTCAGAAACCCCAGGAACAAGGGTATAAAGGCATCATGACTTTGTATCAAAACGTGGTTTTAAACGGAGAAACCGAAGCCACGCATTACATGCCGATCGACATCATTACCAAAGAGAATTACAAATCATACCGAAACTAACAGCCTATACAGCTGTTAGTTTTTTATACCTCAATAAGGCTTCCAGATAATAGTAATCTGCGTAGATAATTGGCGTATCGATTTCAGATTTACCCGGCTTATGCCCTACTGAATGTTTCAGGATGAAGTTGTTGTTCTCCTTTACATTAGCGGTGTAAGCAGGCGAGGCCAAACTCGCCAGCATTTGCTCGGCTGTACGGAAGTACAAATCTTTATGCTGTTTGCTATAAGTACTCAATTCTAAAAAGGCCGATGCAAATACGGCAGCTGCCGAGGCATCCCTCTCTTCGTTTGCTGCGTCAAAATCCCAATAAGGAATTTTATCGGCAGGCAGATTTGGATGGTTGATCACAAAGTTGGCGATACCTTCTGCTTGTTTCAGGTATTTTTTATCTTTTGTTTCCCGGTACATCATGGTATAGCCATATACTGCCCAGGCTTGTCCCCTGGCCCATGCCGATGAATCTGCGGCACCCTGGTGTGTTTTTTTCCTGAATACTTTCGTCCCCGGCAAATAACAGATCACATGGTAACTGCTGTAATCTTTTCTAAAATGGTGCTTCAAGGTATTGTCGGCATGCGTTACTGCGATGTTGTACAGCTTTTTATCCCTGGATTGTCTGGCCGCCCAGAATAGAAACTCCAGGTTCATCATGTTGTCTATAATTACCGGATACTCACAGTCTGCATGTTTGTCCCAGGATTTGATCAGCCCATAAGCAGGATTAAACCGGGTAGCCAAAGCATTTGCTCCCGTTACCATGGGTTCTATGTAATCTTTATTCCCGGTCAGGCGGTAGCCATTTCCGTAAGGGCAATACAGCATAAAGCCCAGATCATGTGTACTGGTATTGTGCTTTTCTTTGTCCAAAGCCCGGGTCCATCGGTCTGCCGCAGCTTTCCATTCGGCCCCGCCGGTATATTCATACAAATACCATAAAGCTCCGCCAAAAAAGCCGCTGCACCACCAATCAGAAGTCCTGTCGTACGGTTCCCCGTTTGGTTTTGTAGATTGCGGAAATTTAGTCAGGTCGGGGTGACTGGCCAGCATCAGCTGATATTGCTTTGCAGCCAGGCCAAATGCCTGATCCACATCTACCAATGGCTTTTTCTGGGCAAAGCTTTGAAAAAGGATGGAGGTCATTAAAATAAAAAGTGCTGCTGTTCTCTTCATATCTGGATGGATATTAAATGTTAATTTGGTTGATTTAATTCAATTGGAAAGTTACGGTTGCCCCTTTCTGGTCCCCTTGCGGCAGGCTCACAGGAAAGGGTTCTTTAATTTCAAGTTGTGCTGAACGAAAACCCAGGTGCAGATCTGTCAAAGT
>Ga0247805_1000205_pt1 | contig 36060 bp, 65 predicted proteins | sample UWRJL044104R1_FD_180930 | JGI IMG/M metagenome (GOLD analysis project Ga0247805, IMG submission 180930) | Plant litter microbial communities from Arlington Agricultural Research Station in Wisconsin, United States - UWRJ-L044-104R-1 | ecosystem: Environmental > Terrestrial > Plant litter >...
CGAGAATAGCTCCTGCAAGTCCACCGATAGCTGTACCTACAATAGGGACAACTGAACCTAGGGCAGCTCCAGCAGCAGCGCCACCGAGAGCACCACCAATACCACCGCCTGTAGGAAGAAGGCTTGTTAAGAAGTTACCCTTGGGTTGAGCAGCTGCGGTGTTCTTTTCTTTTAGTTCTTTTAAGATCCGTTCTTGTTCTTGTTGACGGAAGTAAGCATCCCATGATTGAGGTTGTCCTAATTGTGTCGCTTGAGCGGCAGCTTGATTGTTCCAGTCATCTATAAAACCCATTATCGTAGTCCTAACATTGGAAGTGTACTTATACCAGTAGTGGTTTGTTTGAGAAGTGGACTTTGAACAGTAGTCTTAGGTGCTTGTACTTGGTTATTACCTTGAGTAGCTCCTAGGGCACTTAGAGCAGCACGAACATTCTGAGGTGTCTCAGCACCATATTTCGCGTCGTTACCTACATAGCTAAGGGCAATCTTAGCGTTTTTGTCACCAGCTTTAGCCAATTGACTAAGGATGTCACGATAGCCACGACCCGTAAGTTGTGAATACTGTGCTGCGGTGATCGGCTTACCCACACCGTCATAGAAGTTAAAGGCTTCACCTTTTTGCTCAATTCTCGCAGCACCAGGTGCAGTGCTTGGTGTTGGGGCTGTCGTATTACCGAAATTATAATTACCTAACGCATCTTTTGCAGCTCGTTGCTGTTCATTGAATTGACGTTGAGACTCTTGGAATGTTCGTTCAGCTAGGTCTTGTGCAATACCTGTATCGTAGATAGATTGAGCTTGAGTACGTTTATCTCGCGCTAAAGTAGCAAGAGAGTCTTGTAGTGATAGCTCTTTATTAGCACCCACTGATCGTAGGTTAGCAATAGCTGGGGCATATTCAGTCGCAGCATAGTTTGCTTGTTCAGCTAGAGGGATACCTCCAAATGCAACACCAGTGCCTCGACGACGGGCAGAGTTAAGGATATTTGTATTAGCAACGCCTAACTTGGCGTCAGTTTGTGCAATACCAGCGTCAATTTCGCCAGGGATGGCGTTTAAACGGGTATTTAAGATGTTTTCGCTAGTAGCGTAAGACGGATTAAGTTCCGCAAGGATAGCATCTAATGACCTTGCCATGATTAAACCACAGCCATTCTATCTAACTTCTTTTCAATATATCGTGTGCGAGTGCGGTTAATCATGCACGTACGACAATTCCGACCATTTCCGCGACTCGCCTTATAAATGTTATCAATGGTAAATTCATGTCCCCTCAAACAATGTGTGCGCTGGGACTCTTGCTTCCAGAGTGCATTGCTCCGATGGTTGTTTTCTTTGGGCGTTACGGCCTCCAAATGTTTTGGATTGATACAAGCCCTATTTTTGCAGAGATGGTCTATCTGAAAATTGGATGGTATAATACCTGCGAAATATTCATAAGATACTCGGTGAGCAAGCGCAGTGCGCCTTGTGTTGTCTGCGTGTGAGCCAACACCAATCTGACCATAACCAGAGTTATTCTTGCGTAACTGCCAAACCCAGCATCCCTTGGGGTCTATCTTAACGCTTCTTTTAAGTCGTTCTTCAAGGTTTTGCTTTAAAGCCACTAGAGAATATTCCTAAGTTTAACCCGTCCGTGTTGTCCTAAATATAGCATGCTTATAAATACAAATACAATACCTATGCAAAAGGTGGTAGGAATGTGTTCACGTAGTAGTTTATTACCTCATCACCTGATACGCCAGTTAATGGGTCTGAGTATGGATTTTGTATAATGGCTTGGCATCGTAATACGTTCGCACTTGGACGCCATACAAAGATGTATACCTCGTAAATAGCACCAAAACCTAACACCGTACCGAACCTTATAAATGAAGTTGCGTTTGTTGAGATGACTTTGTTCGAGTTTTTGGAAGAACTGATCTGTGCCTTAGCCACTGCACCTTGTCGGCCTATGTTAATATCGGCGTGCCACTCTACTAGAGCGTTGCCAGGAACTACTGTCGAGCTAGGAATAGTAACTGTAGCGGTACCTGAATTATCCCCTTTTAAAGTGGCGTAATCAGTTGAACTGGTGAAATTCTCAGGCTTGGGCATATAGCTCACGACTCTTTTCTTTGTAAGCACGATGAGCTTCTATTGCGGTACCGAATGTACCCAAGTATATTCTTTTACCATCACGACAAATTTCAGAAAAAAATCTTCCACTTTGATTCACAGATACACCCTTATATCCAGATTTTGCCCATGTCCTTCTATTATGCTGTTGGGTAGATGTCAAAGCCCAACGTACATTACCAGGTTCATAATTTTTTTCATTGTCAATTCTATCGAGGCTATGACGTGGAGACGGCCTTGGCCCAATATGTTCGTAAAATTTTACAAAATTTAACCAACTTTTGTGTACTTTTATACCTCTTCGTCCATAATTATCATAAGATGTGTTTCGTACATTGTTACACCTCTGTATCATCTGATCCCAAGCTTTATACTCTGGGCTATAATACATACCATGTTTAGTACTAGCTATTTGTCTTGGAGACATTTTTGTAAGGTCTTTCATATAACAATAATAGCACTTTAAGCAGCGCTATCCTGGTATATCCTGTAGTACATAGTACCGCTACTGAGAGAGTTGTTGGTAAATACGACTGATGAGCTGGTAACCTCTACTTGTCGACCATCTTCATTTGAATAGGTAGATGGGTAATTTATCCCTCCTGTTTGAAACCAGGTAGACACTTGCGGCCTATACCCTAAGCCGTGTACAAGAGTGAAGCTTGCGCCTGCTGCAAGGCTTACGTGACTAGCACTATACAATTTCAAGTAATTATAATCTGTGTTAAATGAGAAGACATCCCCAGCTGAGGCAGTAGGGGGCAGATCTACGTTAGAGTCATCGGGTTGAAAGCCGAATATTCTGTAATAGATCGTGGTTGATCCGAGTGTACCATTGGCATCAAGGGTTATGTTTGTAGCGGTTACTCTTGCAGATACTTGTAAAGTGAAAAAGAATCCAGGGTTACCTGAAGGGAATGGCCCAACATTATCTTCATATACGACAGCAAAGTCAGGAGTAAGTGACCAGTAAAAGTTAATTAGAGGGATAAACGGTAAACCATGAGCAATATTAACGCTACCGCCAGATGCAATATTTGTAGTTCCGCTATTCAAATAAACGACCTTATCTAAAGGATAATCAGTGTTCTGAAGGAAGTTACGTGCATTAGCTAAGATGGCAGGCATCTAGCCTCCTAGTTCTGTTAATACATTCTTACCGATAGGAACAGTCCAGTGTCCTTGGCGCCCATCATCGGGAGCTTGACCGTCTAGTGAGATAGGGATTCCGTTAGTGTCGTAGTACAGAGTGCCAAAGCGATTATCTCGATATTGTCCATCAAATCGAACAAGGCGTTCATCTATAAACTGAAACGTGCCTATGCGTCCGTCTGCTGCTCTACCGTAAAGCACATAGCTTCCTGATGAGTCACCAACTTGTAAACCTGTACTGTCACCAATCTTACCTATAATGACCGTATTATCACCTGACCCAAACTTCTTTGTAACTGATTCGGCATCTAACTTACGAAAGTTATTATTAATCTGATTAAAAGCAGCCTTCTGATCTGATGTAGTAACGGGAGTGAATTGGTTAGGCATTAGTCGATCCTTTGAATCTCAACTGTAAGCACCTCAGAGTCAAACTCGAAAGGCTCACGAGCTGCAATATGTTGATAAACCCGTTGCAAACGATTGAACGTGCCAGGAATCCATAGGTTCTTAGGAGTAATCATACGTTGACCCGAATACCTCACTCCAGTGTCATATAGTAGCCCAGTATTATAGCGACCACCGTTACCAGATACATCAATCTCTCTTGTAGAACCGTCATCATTAGTAAATACTTGTTCGCCAAAGTCTTTAGCATACCCAGCTTGAACCGAGTAAGAACCTGTTACAGAAGGAAGTTGCGGACGCTGTTTGGGTACGCGCTTTAGTTGAGAAGGGGTGTCGAAGTGTGAAAAGGCAGATTCAAGAGATGTTTGCAGTTGACCGCCCAAGTTGTGGTAGTCGTTTGTTGATCGTTCTCCATAGTAGAGTGCACCAACTCGGTTACTTGCTTGAATGAAGCTATCATCCTGGGTATCACGGCCAAAGGTTCGCCCTACAATAGCGTCCTTGTCTTTAGACTCATAGAGACTAAGCGTTAGGTTGTACACGAAACACTCGGTGTTATCTGCTGAACCAGCTGGGGCATACCAGATATAGATACGGTTATTAAAGATGTCTAGGTTGATAGAGTTTTTGTCTGTAATTCCTACATAGTCTGCTAGGAAATCTTCAGCTAGGTTTCGTTCATCTGATCCATTGTATTGCCAGACACCCTCGTCATCAGCGTAATAGATATAATTGGCATCATACACCAGAGATTCTTGTGAGAAAGTACCGCGCTGAGAAGAAGCATCATCTTGTTGGAATGTATCGTTGTCTGAGCCAAGGAGGATAAACTTGTTCTTTTTACCAAAGAAGTACAACACTCCATTTAATGGGGCGATTGCACGAATACCGTCTGAGCTTTTAGGTCCAGGCATATAAACAAGATCAGTAGAAGTAAAGACGTCATATTCGGCGAAGTTAGAGTAATTAACGGCTGTATTGTCAGCATCGTTCGTATAGAATAATAGACCCTTGTGTGACATGACATTATTTGGAATCACAGGTACGCCGCTCACTTGAGTAACGGTAGTAAAGTCCCATTTATATGGGGCATCTAGTCCGTTGACCCATCGAACAACATCTTGATCCATTGAAAACCTGTATTTAGTAGCTGCAGGGTTCATGCCTGTTTGCAAGACGGTTGTAGTTCCGTTGGGGTTTGCCTCGTACATTGTTGAACCGTGAGCGAAGATCGTCCGTACTTGTAGATTAGGGCGATACGCTTTAAACACACCCTTCACTCCACCAGCTGTCGAAGTATAGAGGTTTACGTTGGCTGCAAATGCTGCAGGTGTCCACGCAGAGCCATTTGTAGCGCTTGTAAGGGCTGTTGTAGCAGAAGTTGTCGTACTTACCTCATATGAGCCTACTTGATCGTTCTGGGCGCGTATAACTTGCCAATAGACTGAACCGTTTGTAATAGTTGGGGCGTTTACAAAGAAGTTTGGGATGTAAGTAAAAGATGATGTTACGTCAGCAGGGCGAATAGAAGACCGTCCGATAAGTGTTCCTGGCATTCCACTATTATTTGTATAGTATTCAACCAATAGAACACCTTTAGATTGCATAGTTGAGCGAATCCTTACATCTGCTCGCGTTAGTTGACCAGTTGTAGTCGCGGTCACCATTTGTGCAATAGATTGCATCGCATTAACCGTAAATACTCCAGCACCAGTTGTCGAAGTCACAGAAGCATTAGATGTTTCACCAACAGGAGTAGTAAAGCGATCAAGTCCTTTTCGTGTTTTATAGCGACCAACCTTCACCATACGCGCATCAATCGCGGCTACTAGTTGGGTGTTCTTTATATCATCGTTATCTTTATACGAATCTACTCCATCTTTAAAAGATAGGTCTTTAGTTTGTCCCTTTTGAGTTGAAATAGAAGGAACAGGTGTACGGTAGCCTAACCTAGAACGAACCATTGCTTATACTCGTATTACCGTAGTAAGTTGGGGTATTGCCATATGAAAGACCACGAGTACGGGCTTTTCCTGGTCCCATCTTACGTGGGCCGTAGCGTCCTTGCATGTCATCAGACAAGTCTTCAATACGACGCTCATAGAGTGCAGCAACATCAAAATTCTCTCGGAACTGCTCAATACCAGCTAGACCGCCTTTAACGAGAATATCTTTATATTCGACAGGTATTTGTGGGCAAGAAGTTGTGGCATCTTTAAGACGCTTAGGACGCTCTACATAGCGCATTTTTACTGAGTAGTTCCTATCTAGTGGTGCAGGGAACCAGATTTGACCATCATAGTCTGTGTAATTGAAGGGAGGGTTAGTAGTATTGTTTTCAGGTGATGGGTAAATATCAAAGAACTCATTAGGTGAGAGGTAGTTTGGTTGGTAGATAGTTGGTTGAACGGTTGAATTGTCTACTAAGATAAGTTGGATGATCTCTTGGTGGTCACAATCGTAATCAAAACTAACATCGCCTGATGAGATGATGACTTCGTATGTATCTTCGTTAAACTTAAACCGTTGACGCCCTAGTACTGAGTCTTGTGTCCGCTGAACATACTCGAGGACGAGGTCACGAGAGAAGCTAGAGTCTTTAGATTGAGTCAAGATCGAATCTATAAGGGTGGATGTATTGTAATCTGCCATGAAACTCCATTGTCCGTCTGTTAACTTAAATATACCATAGGCAGGATGCTAATGTTAGATGATTTTAATTTTATGGAAGCCATCGTTTACTTCCTTCTGACCGTATTCTACAATCTTGCGCTGGTTCCCTACTGTTTCGGTTACTTTAACAGGTATACCAAGCTCTCTAATCTGCATAAAGAAATGAATGTCATGTTGTCCATAGATCTTCTCTCTTGGATCACGCTTACCTATAAATTCTCCACCAAGATTGTACATATTATCAGTGTTAAACACGGGTTTATCTACTAATTCAAGCACACCTCGCTCAATCAACAGACAACCTGTCCCTGTATATAGTACGTTTCCGTTTTCGTCTCTCTGAACACACATGATGTTTTCTACTGCTGGATAATCCATCGTTGCAATTGGTGATCGTAAGTCTAGTAGCTCTTGCAGTATTCCTTTAGGAAGCACCATATCTTCTTCTACTATCCATACATGGGTGAAATCCCCAGTCAGTATCTTATCCATAGGCTCGTTAAAGCACTCGGGAATAGGGCGCGCATGCGAAAAGAATATCTGATAATCGAAAGGTGCCACTTCACGCAGCACCTCTTCGATAGTTTCAGAGAAGATCAGACCACGGCTAGGTAGTAAGATCGCTATTCTCATAGTTATTTCTTTGTAACTGATTTCTTGTTACCGACTTTAGGATTACCCTTAGCAGATAGGTCTACACCATTCACATCACGGGGTCGTTTTAGATCCTTAGCATTAGGATTGCCTTCATCTGTACGATCAAGTGGATTACCTGGGGTAATTTCAGTCTTGAAGCCCTTTGGGTCGTCTAATTTCTTTCCACCACCTAATTGTTCATCAGGACTAGGGATATGTACACCGTAGTCTGTAGCAGGTTCTACGTGGCCTTCCGTTGCATCAGCTGGAATAGGACTTAGGTCCTCTGGGCGAGTACCTTTGTTCACTTCTTTACTGATTTGTGCACCTGCTTTGCTCTCGTTATCAGATGAGTTATCAGACTTATCAATCTTGATAGGATTCTTGTCGATGTTTGCAAGATTCTCTTCGATGGTGTTGTTTCGTGGGGTTGTGTCTTTAGCCATTATGTTTCTCCAAGTCCGTTACTTCTATTATACCCTTATTCTAATTCAGTTTGTAGCTTTTCAAGGGCTTCAATAGCCTTGGTGAGGGTTTTATTCTGACGTTCAAGCTGTGTAACTTTAAGGTCCACCTCTTGCTGTTCGTGCTCATCCCACTTAGCAGTCTTGTTGATGTAGATGTCTACTTCATTACGAAGATAAATTGCTTTCATCTCTTCGATTTGTGTTTGTACATATTCAAGCTTACGTTCTTCTGGGGTTTGTAGTGCTTGGTTTAGTGATCCTGACATAGTTCTCCTGTCCGTTAATGGTAATGTTAATTTAACACAAAAGAGAGACCGTTTCCAGTCTCTCGATTGTATCTCTGCAATGAACGAATTAGCTTCGAACAAGAACTGAGAAAGTAGGACGAAGTGTTTTTACTCCGAATACTGTATCTACAGTCAATAGCCAAGCTAGGTATTCTTGCTTGTACTGCGCTTGTGTACGAGGTTTCAATTGCAATGCAATTCCTAGTGCGTCCTTGTGGAAGGCAACACCAGTTTCCTGTACAGGTGTACCAGCAACTGTTGGGAAGTTCTGAGACATAACGACGTCGAAGCCGTAGATTGTACCAGTCTTACCGTTAACAATAGCTTGACCTGTTCCAAGAGCGTCGTAACGAACGTACTTGTCGATCGCAAGCATTTGGCCATTTTGTGTTGGACCAAGCGCAAGTGTACGATCTGTCATTGGGGCTTTAGCGATGTCAAGTTTAACCTTAGCAGAAAGGATAACACCGTCAACTAGTGGAGTACCGAATGTACCTACTGGTGTTTGGGTTGATCCAGCTTTTAGCTCTGTAAGGATAGTTGTGTCAATCGCTTCAGCAATAGCGTAGGCTGCGGCCTTAGTAAATTCAGAACGAAGATCAGCTTTCGCTTGGATCTTAGCGATGTCTTCAATAAGGTATGAGCTTTCGTAGTGTTGGTCAATTGGGATTGTAACTGAGGTAGCAGTTTGACCGTTTAGTGTCACTTGAGTGTTAGCAACCTTTACGTTTGCTGCACCTAGTGGTACGAATGGTACGACAACTGACTTACCGTAGTCTGCGACTTCTGCGTCGAAGTGACGAACACGATCAACGAGAATCAAGTTTGATTTAAGGATGTCCATGACATCGTTCGCCCATACGCTTGGTGCGAATTGAGCTGTAGTAGTAACCGTCTGGTTACCTGTTCCAAGTGGCATAATGTAACTCCAAAATTAATTGGCTACTCAGCGAGGATTCGTTGCAAAGTCGCTTGGTTAGCTGGGTTCTGACGCCCTTCTGTTCCAAGTGAGTTGTACCATTGTTCTACATTATCCCTCGTAAGGGTTGTTGAGCTTTGAGCACTGCTTGCGTTACCTTTAACTGCGGTAGCACGTTGTTTATTAGCAAGTGATTCAAGAGCTTCTTTGCCACCTTGTTTCTTAATAGCGTCAGTATCAATAGGCTTAGAGGCTACAGCCATCGTGCGGTATTGATCCAAACTAATTAATCCGTTCTCGAGTAGAGCTTCCGTTTGAGGATTTTCTATACCATACTGTTTCATGGCAATTAGATCGTCAACGGGAACTTTTTCAGCGTTAACCCATGTACTAATGATTTGCTGATTATTCAAGTTATTAGCAATTGCTAAGGCTCGTTCAGCGTCTGAAGCATTAGGGTCTACTTCGGTTTTATTAATTTGCTTAGCTAGTTCAGAAGCTTGTTGGGATTTACTGTGAAAGGCTTTCTCTGATTCGCGCATAGATTTCAAAGCTTTCGCTTGTCCTTCTGGTGTCGATAGATCAATACCTTTTTTTGTTGCCCAATCGCTTAAATCTTCTTCTGAGGTATCTGACAGTGCAGGCTCTTCGGTTGATTCTTCTGGTGACTCTGTCTCAGTTTCGACTGCCTGTTCAACTTCTTGCTCAACAGCTTGTGTCTCTTCGACGGCTGTATCTTCTGCAGGAATGTCTACTACGGTTGTAGTGTCTTCTTCGTCCATAATTGCTCCTTATTTATTGCAACACCTTTTAAGGGGTGCTAATGAGGCATAAACGCATAAACGGACGATTGTTAATTTACGCTTACACCTCAATAGCAGCTCTTAAGTCTGGTTATTCTCCTGTTTCTTTAGCTTATCTTTCAGTCGTTTAACAATAGAAGGATTAGAAACAATTTCGGTCGCAGTCTTAAAATACCCTATTTCGTCGTCATAAGCACTAGCTTTTAGTGAAAATGCTCGAGATTCTGATTCAGTAGCACGTACATCCTCAGCCTTTTTGCGGTAGTCGTCACGGATCTTCTGTAATCGTGCAAGGTAGTGCTTACCGTATTCACTACGGATAAAGTTGACCGCCTCTTGTGCTAATGCAAGTGAGTTAGACATTAGATAGGCACTCCCGTAGGTGGCAATCCAGCAAGTGCAGGGTCGGCTGGTTCGGTCATAGCGGCAGGATCGCCCATCGGTACTTCGGCAGGAGTGATGATAGCGTCAATGTCTTTTTGGTCTAGGTCAAAGATCTTAGGTAGGAAGATACGCTTAATCTCTGACAAGTTGTTAGTTGGATCTTGGATAAGGATTTGGTACGCCTGTAAGTTTTGTGCTTTACTTTGTTCCTTCTTTTGTTCGCTGTCGATTTCAAGAGTAACATTAGGAATCCAGTCACCTGTGTATTCATCTGGGTCAAAGACTAGTGTGTCCTCTGGTAGGTTAATAACATCTCCACTTGGCATTGTAAACTCTGTTGGTTGAGTACTTTGTTCACCTGTCGCACGAACTACAAGAGGCTCTGTGATGTAGAGTTGAATCATTCGGAAGAGTAGTTGTCCCATGTAGAAGAATGGCCCACGCTCTAGGTTACGAGCCTTGATCTCAATACGTTGTGAAGCTTGGTTTAGTTGCGCCTTTACCTCTGTAGCTGTAGCATCCTTAACGTTAGCTGCACCCTTAGCGATCTGGTCAATAGCTGTAGTCTCACGAATCTCATTCTTGATGTTCATGCGCTCGTTGAATGAGTTAGCAGGAAGAATAGGTGGTGTGTAGTAGCCCATTGTGTTCTCTTTGAATGGATACACAGTGTCAGGGTCATTGTTAATAAGGTCAAGCCAGTCTTCATTTACTGGATCAAGCCAGCGTTGAGGGGCAAGTTGCTTAATGATATAGTCACCTTCTTGGTTATCCATGTCGTTAAGACGCTCTTGTAGTGAGGCAATAGGTTCAACATCACTCTTACCGTAGAACAGAGATACATCGGTGTAGTTACGAAGGAATACGAATGGTAGCAAGCCTTTAGGGTTCTTGTCACCGCGCTTCTCGGCCTGGATCTTGTAAGGATTATCCATGTCTTCAATGACGAACTTACGGTTAAGGATAGTAACAACACGATCATAGTCCCAGATCTCAATACACTCTACTTGGTGTTCGGCAGCATCAGGCATTGTAGAACCCATGAACATGTTCTTTACGTCTTGGTCTGTATCATCGGTCTTAAACTTGCCTATTTCAGCCTTCTTAGGAAGATCGAAGCGTTTAATCATCTCGCCGTATGTTTTGCTCGTCTCATCAGTGTCGACAACTTCATAGCTCTCAAGGTCTTCAAGGCTAGTGAGGTAACGGCGTCCAGCATAGCCCAGGTTCTCAGGTGAGGTGGCGGTTGGGTCAATAATTGCATCACGAATAGAGAAGCTCACCATACGAGGGCGGTCAATATCCCAATAGAAGAATAGTGGTGCAGTTCCTAGACAGACGTTCTGTCGTTCAGCGCCTTCAAGCTTCTCATCCCAACGGTCACCATCCCAGAAATCATCGAGGAGGGAGTTGAGTGAGTCTGTTTTCTTTTGCTGCATTGGGTCGTTTGGTGTCCAGTCGAAGCGAGGACGAGAGTTACTTAGTGCAGTTACGATAGTTTCAACAGTAGAGAATGTCATAGGTACGAAGGTATTAGTGATTCCTTCATAAGCTTGTTGCACACGTTGATTGTTATAGAGTTTCCAGTCACGTTCCCAACGATAGTGCCACGAGTCTTTAGCATAATTCCAAGAGTCGTTAAAACGCTTCATTGTCTTTTGGAGTTGTGGATGTTCGGTAGTAACTTTTTTAGACTTAGCCATGTGCCTCTATAATGCTATAGCTTGTATACTTTGGCAAGCCTTTTATAGTGGCTTGTTATGTTTTGCACGCGCTACCCATGGTGATGTCTTGATGCGAGGCGTTCCGTTAGTAGGACGCAGTGTTTCATTTGCGTACCTCACTGCATCCATAAAGTGATTGAACATGTCGATAGGAGTGTTAAGAATCTTACCTTCTTTGTCGGTCATCCACATATAGTTTCGATATTCTTTGATACCGTTTAGTGACCGCTTCGTAATAGATACGCGTTGGTCTTGTAGCTTCTGCACTCCCTGAAGTACTGACCCTTGACCTTTATTTGCAGGAATGACGTTGACACCATACGATGATAACTCGTCGATAGACTTAGGCTCTGATGAATCAGCGACAACAATTGTATTTGCATTAGGAAGGTTGTTTATTAGGTCGGCTATCTGCTTATTGCTCATGCCTTTTTGGTATAGCTGCTCGTCGAGAATGATACCACCGTTATAAGAGTACACATCTACGATTGCACTAGGGTCGTTAGAATACCCGAAGTCCAGCCCTCTGCGTTCTAGGCGTGCTTCAAATGGTACCTCATCAATGATCTGCCAACTAGTGAATATCTTACCCTCGACTTCACCAAGCTTACCTAGACCATATACATTCCACCAAGCCTTATTGTTCTTACGGGCTTCAATAGAGTCTACAATGCTCTGTGGTAACCCCTCGTTATCCTTGTAGGTAAGAGTAATGAAATCTACATCTCGATTAGGTTGTACTTCTGTATACCACCAAAACTCGTTGGTCGGGTTCCAGTCAAGCCAGATTTCATCCTTTGTACGCACTTCTAGTTGATCGAACGCTTCCTGTGGGATATTGTTTGCTTCATTGATATAAAGTCGATCACGCCTCGGACCGCGTACCTTACTGGGTTGGTCAACCGAGAAAAACTCTATCTTGCTCCCCGTTTCAAACGTATAGGTATAGGTAGACTTATTCCAAGCATCGTCCTTGTAGTATCCATGACCTTGCATAATGTTGAGAAAGTCACGCATAGCACCACGACGAAGGTGTGGCATAGATTCAGATACAATAGAAGTAAGCGTAGGTATTGTATCGCTCTGGGCTTTATCAATTAATATCTGTTCAATAGAGATAGTCTTAGAGGCACTTGTACCACCAGCAACGCCTTTAATGCGCTTACGAAGCTTCAAGAGCTTTTGTACTGCCGTAGTAGGAACATATAACATCTATGATATACCTAAATTATATAACGCCGTTATTTTTTGCACCTATGTCTCAATATCAGAGTTATTTATATCATCACTGATATTTTGTTGTGTTAATCCACTAAGAATTGGCGTAGGTAGATCTTTGCCGTTAGTTGTGATATCTACCTGGTTACCATAGCGACGGGGTTTCAGCTTAGAAGCTACCCACATGCGTGCATCTACCTTAATCTTGGCTGCAGCAGCACTGTCTTTATCGAAGGCTTTATCTGCTTGCTCAATAATCTCATCGGCGTACCAGTCTGCCTGTTCCTCGCGTGCGCGCGTGTATTGTGCTAAAAAGTCAGCCTTATTCTTATCCCCTAACCAGTGTCGTACAGTCTCAATTGCAGGCATGTCTCCTCTAGCACACACCTTACGTAAGCTCTCTCCGTCTGCTATATGGCTGCATAGTTTAGTCACCAATTCAGGTGTATAAATGCTTGGTCGTCCCATTTTTGAAGATTGAGACTGAGTTGTACTTGCGTGCTCTGTCATAGTGAGTATAGAATACTACTTATCTTCTAATAATGCTAGAGCTTCGTTTATATCACGTATGATACGGTTCATTTCGTGATTGTAGTTAATTAATACTTCTTCGAATGACATACCACTATAAGCAACTGGATTGAATGGTTCTATAGCTTTCATACTAAATAACTCCTGCTGTTGTTAGAACAATTAAAATGATAACGATTATGATAATTACGATTGCTACGGTCATTACTTTCTCCTTTCCCATTTACCTTGTGACCTTAGAAATTTAGGGTCTACAAACATTTCTTCCGTTGCCTTCATTACCTTCTTTCCTAAATAATACCCCTCCTCCTCTGGCATAACAAATACATAGTCCCGCATTAATTCTTCGGTTGCCCTTAACTCTCTTAAAACTTCGTAATTACTCTGTGTAGATGAATACACAAAAGGTGGTAATTCAATATCAGGTAAGGTCTTCTTACGGGAAAGCAATACTGTTAATACGATAACTATAACAAAAAGAAAAATAATCAACATGGATAACAATATCATTATTTAGGTTCCCTTCCTAGCTTCTCTACTAGTATTAAATACTTCATGCCTTCATGGGTAATCATTTGGCTTTTCTTGTTAAGATCTACTAACTTGTGTACTGGTTTAAGTATACGGTTAAGTGTTAGTTTGCGAAATAGTTCTGGGTTCATGTCAATCCCCAGCTACCGATTCAGGTACTAATAGTTCGCCGTCATCTATTTGTAGTTCATCTAGTGTCTCATGGTGTACGTAAGGTATCATTTCTTCTCCTTATAACTAAGCAGTGCGTTAAACATCCAAAAGCTTAGTTCAGTGCTAATGTAGAATCCTTCTTTATTATACTTAGATAGCTCTTCGAGAGTGGTTGCTCTACGGCTTTCGTAAACTTCTCCAGACAAAAAGCTCCTGCTTATAAGCTTCTCCATATCAATGGGATGATTATCTATATGTTGTTCAATTACTTTTTTGTATGGCTGCATCATTTCTTATCGCCCTCTATTAAAGTTTTAAACTCTCCACATAGACATACAAAGTGTGCTTTAGCTGGTGTGGTATAAATGTGGTATGTTCCACTAATTTCTGCGGGTTCAAACTTCCCTAGTATCCATTCATGCTCGTGAGCTTCTTCTTTGGTCTTCTCTTGATAGAAAGCTCGTGTATCTACGTCTGACTCGTACTTAACTTGCCTCCGATTATCGTTAAGGCTGGTCATTACTCATCTCCTTCTTTTTTAAGTTTGGTGAGGCGACTTATACGATTCTGTACAGTGCGAATATCAAACGATAATCTGCTGGTCGGACTACCCGTCTTCTCTGCTTCACTCATTAGGCGCTTTAAGTTATGTTCCCATTCCGTTAAAAGATCTTGTTCTTTCTGGAATGTTTGTGTATGTGCATAAGCCGTAAATAACCGCATAGATTTGTCGGCGTACTTTTGATAAATACGCTGTTGCTCCCTAGGCCAAACCATTACATCCGACTTATCAAGTGACTGCTCTTCTATGACAGCCTGAATAAATAAACTGTGTAGCTGTTCTCTTAGGTTGTTAGTGGAATCATTAGGATTCATATGTTACTATCTCCCAGTTAGCACATGTTACCAGATGGTGAGGTGCATAAATGTCACATATACTACAATATTTTGCCATTACTTTCCTCCTGTTTCGTTTAATAAACGTATCGTATCAATATCAAATACCTCTTTTGGTTCAAGGTCTAAGACGACATCGGCATTATGTAATTCGATAGACTTGTCATGATACCATTTTTCAGCTTCGTCTTTCGTTTTAAAGTACTTCTGATACCTTTCCCCATTAAATGTAATGCGACCCATCCAGCGGTCTCTGTGTTTATCGTATGAAGCACCGCTAAATCTTTTTTCACTCACGACTTCCCCTTTGTTTCGTTTAATGATTGGATGCGGTCAGCCATAAGCTCCTCTAAAGTCATTCTATCGGTATTTCCACCGAGTCGTACCAACTCTTTATGCCTTACTTCGAGTAGGTGCTGTAGTTCTTGTTTGACTTCATTAGCTGCGTGGGTAGAGATAAGCTGCACACCTTCATCAAGTGTTAAGTTATTCTGTATTAGATCTACAAGTCCTGCTAGATTATTTTCATCTATCCATTGAAGTGCAAGTTTATAGCTCAGTGACTGTTCTTCGCTGTGTACATTATTAGAAGGCATTAGAAAAACCTACCAATATATTTATCAAAGTAAACTGCGAATAAGGCTCTTAATGTATAAGTGAACTGGTTACGACTCCTAAACTCTGTAAATTGTGTATGGACATCACGAAAACCCTGACTCTTATACTTGAAATACCAGTGTTCAATGTTGGTCTGTTCAAAGTCATACTCTGGTTTGTAGTCAACTTCTACCTCAACCAGTGGTATACGAAATCCTGCTCTATCAAAGTAAAGCGGTTCTTCGTTATCCATTGAAATACTGACTCTGCCTATCTCTTTAGTAGGGTCTAGGATTGCTTTAGTTACCTTATTCACTTTAAATCTCCTAACTTTTCTTACTGTTTACTACTCGGTACTGGTCTAGTTCATCTACGAAAAAGTCATAATTCTCTTCTATAACCTGCTTCATAAACTTAAACAAACTGATTTCTTGCGCAATACGGTGATTACGACTGCCGTCTGCCCTGACTAATAAAGGTGCCAGACGTTGTATGTTCCTCTCTATAGTTTCGAGTTTGTCCTTTAAGTCAGAAGCTGCGTTACTCATTTGTAGCCTCTAGTGGTTTAGGTGAAAGCTCAGAATCAAATTTTAATATCGCTTCTTCTAGAAGTGAAATTCTCAGATATTTATGTTTAAGTTTGTCTCTGTACTGATAGATAATGTCGCCGATAGTATTTTTAAAAACACTCTCCACACGGTTCTTTTCATCAATCCTTGCTGCGTTCTCTCTATTCGTAATGAGGGTGTTGATAGCTTGCTTAAACTTATCCTCTACTGGCTGTGTATCTTCATTTGGGTATTCCATTAGGTCAATCTTAAATTGAAGTAACAACTCGTCTAGCTCTTCACTCGTATTATCTGGTAGATTACTCATTACTTCCTCGCTTCATTTAGAATATTACGGACATCACTTAGTGCTTCGTTATAGCTTCCGATACTCCCTACCGTTCGGGTTGTCATGTGCAGCTCTTCTGGTAAAGCCTGTAGGATAGCATCAAGGAGCTGCTTATTAGCTTCAATCCTGTATTTTTCGACTCCCTCAAGGGCTGCATCTACTTGTTTAGTACCGTCAAGCTCGTAAGGATCTACACCATCGTATACATAGGCATATCTTTGCACGTCTTTGCTATCCCTAACTATCTCGTGACGCATTCTTAAATCATTAAAAACCGACTGAAATATACGCTGATGTCGCAATATTCTATCTGTTACTTGTCGTTCATAGGTAGCCATTACTTTAACCTCGCAATTCTTTATTTTGTTTCATAACTAGTACAAATCACTTCCTCTGAATCATACGCTTGATGGAAGATTGGTATAGTGCTTTTACCTGAAATTACAAACTGTGTCCAAGCATTATGGTGAACGGTCTCTATACGAGAGTCTAAGCACTTAGGTAGGTTATCAATGTAGTGTTTAACACCAATAACCGATGCTATACCAAGTACTAAGATAATGCCTATGATAGCTATTCCTTTTCCCATTACTTTACCTTCCTATTGTTACGTTTAACTTGTGTAAGGGTAAGGTCATACTCGAAATAGAGTGTTATCTTACTTAATTTAGATTTACTCATAAGGGATATACTTAGCCTTTAGGTCATGAGCCATCTTCTTTGCAGCACGCTTGGCATTTCCCTTTGACCAGTACTTTTGACTGACGGTTAGAATGCGTCCATTACGGCTCTCAATGGTGTAGTAGAAACGGAACTTACCTCGGATCAAAAATACTGTATGTGACATATTACACCTCTTCTTTTTGGTTACGTTTCCTAGTTGCTAGTGCTTTTGCTTGGATTTCCTTTACTCGTTCAGGGGACATTGCAGAGAAACCTTTTTTAATTCCTGTGACTGATCCACCGATAGAGGCTTTTCGCTTGTAGAACATAGGATCTAGTCTTAGATTCTCTTGTGCTACTCGTTTAGCTGATTTACTATTGGTCATTACTTATTCGCTTCCTCTTCATTTAATAATCTTGCTCTGTGTTCTAGTATTGAATATGATCTTTGCTGAACATATACCAGAAGCTCGTTAGATAGTTTGTACAGACTCTTGTCTAGTGACTTCATCCTGCGTACCATCTTTCTGGTTGGTTCGTCGTCTGTGTATTGTTGGTGTCTCATGATAGTACTGTCACCAGTTCTCCATTTACTTCTTTAATCATTACTTTCGGTTTTACAATGCTAGCAGTTATGTCGTTATTGGATAGTCGCTGTGTCTCGGCCTTGTAACGCTTTGTACGACGTCTTAGTGCGTTAGCTGAGTATTCGATCAAACCTAGCTCATGAAGACGCCTACGCGCCCTGGCAACCGTCTCGCTGTGCATTACATGACTTAGGTTGTAGTAGAGACTATTAGATTGGCTCCATCCCTGTGATAACCACACCGCTTCAAGTAATTTTGCTTCGTCGTTCTGTACTCCTTCGTTTGCACGAATTACCTTGAGTACATACTGTTCATTCTTAGTAAGGTGTTTGTCCATTAGTAGCTCTTGTCTTGAATAGCTTCGTCTTCCTCAACAGCGTGTGCGAGGTCTGTACGAGCTTCTTCGTTATCTTGAACTACTTTATAAAAGGCTTGGTCTAGTTGCCATGAGTAGCTTGATACGTCGTCAAATGACAGGTTGCTGGTTTCTTGTACGATTACTTCACCATCTTCATCTACTGCTTGGAGGATAAAGGTTACTCCGTGATCTTGAATATATTTGTCTGCTAGTTCTTGCATATTGGTTCCTTTCGAGGTTATGTACTAATAGTAGCATATTCGCTTATTGAAAACAATAGGTAAAATAAAGAAAAAGACCATTGTTATGATCTTAAACTTATCCATAATCTGTGTAGTTCGTGTTTAAACCAGTTCATTTTGTAAAACCTCTAGCCTTACAACATTTGCTCGTGCGCATTGAATCGTATCACGTTGCACATGAATTGAGTGTTTTAGAACACCAAATTGTCCAAGAACAGCAGGGAAACTACTTGAAGGCAATGCCTTTAAATAAGCGAGGTGAGCGCGAGCCTTAACTAGTTCTGAGTGACAATTGCATTGCTTACTCATTATCTATTACTTCTTTCTAAACCTGTTTACGTTCTAGTATATAGGTATATCCCTTATCTGGTGACTTAGCGGTTCTGTGATACGTCGCTTTTCCATCAACATCCAACACAGTCACGGGATGAGATTCCTGTTCAACAACCTTACCGCCATAGTAGTCCTTTATATATACAGCGATGTCATGTTCCCTAGAGATCGTCGGCCAAATATTTGATGCGCTCACGAAGTCATCCATTGCGGTTCCAATTGTACCAATTCCTTGTAGTGCCTGGTCTTTCAAGAACAGCTTCTCTATTAAGTCAGCTATGCGTGCCTCTAACAACTTATTTTCATGTGTAAGCTCTGCAACTTTCTTACTATTAAATATGTCTCTCATATTAATTCTCCTATTCTATATTAAGGGTTAGTTACTAATACCTGCTGCTCAATTGTTCTTGTAACATAGAGTTTTGACTTTTTAGGCGTTGTATAAGCTCTAGGTTGTCTTTATCGAGGTCTTTGATAATTTCGTCACGGTGTTCATTGTAGATTCGCTTACGAAGTTCTTTTGCAGTTGAGCCACCGATTATTTCGTTATGCTCACCGTAGTTATCCAATAGCCACTGGTTGTACTTTAGGAAGACATTACTGTAAAGGTCTGTTGCAACCCAAGGTAGATACTCATGGTAGATATTACTGAATAGTGTTTCAGAGTCAGCGAATATCTTAACTCGTGCTTCTTCAACGGCTTTACTCAATACTCCAGCGAGACGTTCTTTGTCAGCTTCTAATAGTTCTGCTATTTCTTCTTTTGGATTGCTCATCTTATCTCCTTCACTAAATATTGTTATTAACCTTATAAACAGAAATGAACGGACGGGACTTTAGGGTTAATTATTCCCAAGGTCATAGCCTTACCCGTTTCACGTTGTTCCTACGCTAGCGTCCGTTCATTACTATCTATAAGTATTTTTGCTCTAATCTCTTGGTGGTCAGTAGGCTGTAGTATTCGGGCTATGTCATAAATCGAAGAGGCTACATTTATCTTAATCGCTTAAGTACCTACTAAACCTTTGCGTGGGCGACCCCAACGGTTCGTTTAAGGCGAGTACCGCAGTACTGCTATTAGGTATGACCTAACGTGACCCCCAGCATTATATAGAGATTAGTTATTGTTAAGCGTATGGGTCGGATAGTAAGTATTCGTGCTGATGGACACTTGCGCAAACACTCCATCAGATTGCTTGCCCCTTTTCACAGGGCTTACTACCCGTCCTACTACGCTCAACTGTTTAAAGGTACTACCACCATCGGTTTTGAGACCAAAAGTTGTAAGCTTGTAGCCATGAACCGTAACGATTCGTAGCATAGTTTGTGAACCAAGCATCCTGACAAGCGTATTCTGTGCGCCAATTAGGACAGCTACTCTCCATTTTACTACATGGTAATGATTGCGCGATTCCGCAAGCACCTGATGCTGAGTTAACTGCATCTATGCGATTAGTACTCTCTTTAAAGTAGATGTACTGCTTTGCTTCGTCGTCAGTCGTAATACTTGTAGGTGGGGTGTAGATTGGTTCTACAGGCGACGGTTCTTGTACTGCCTCCTCGCTGATAGGCTGTACTTCTTCAGGTGCTGTCGCCTGGGGTACTTCAGTAGATACGGCGACTTGTTCTACTTCTGGGCTTTTAACTGTGAAACTTGGCTTGATACAGCTGCGTTTACACGAGCCTCATCATTTGACTTTGCAATCCAACCTGTTGCGATACCACCCAAGGCGATAACGATACTGATAATAATTGCGTATGGTACGAGTAGTTTTACTTGTACTGTTTTAGGTGCTTTTGCTTCTTTAAATGTGTTCTTTTCTTTTGACATTACTGTCTCCTTTTTGTGTATGATAGGTGTCTCTCGACTGAACGCCCTTGACCAATTTCTGTATCGCTTACGAGTGCATTGAGATGGATTACACATCTTACTTGGTTGGTATCCAGTAGGGAGACACCTATCGATTTGTTTGTATATTAGAACTTCGATGGTTGAGAAGATTAAATCGTTCTACTACTTGAATGCCTTCTGGTTCTTTAGTTGGTCCTTTCGATCAACTACTTGTAGTATAGCACGACAGTAAGCGAATAGCAATAGCTTTATGCTAATAACTCCATAACGAATACTTAAAACCTACTGCAATAAAGACTTATAATAATCAATTTTCTCTTGTAGTTCTATAACATTCATAGGCTTCAATCGTTGAATATGTAGTTCATTCAAGTAATCCCAACGATCTGGGAACGTATCAGTGAACCACCTACCTGCTTCTACGGGGTGCTTGTGCCACCAATTGATATGATCGTGATAACAAAGTACTTTCATATTTAAAGGTTCAAACTGCAAGTAACCTGACCGTGATACTGGTATAACATGGCTTGCGTGACAATTAGAACCCTCTACAACTAGGCCGCAGTGTTGACAGGTATAATCGTCCCGCCTCTTAACATAGTCTTTAACAAGCTTTTCTAGTTTCTTCTTTAGTAATGTTTTGTTGGGCTTCTTTACTAATACCCTAGGTGTAGACTTCTTGCGAGGTTTGTAGTCACTTGAAGACAGTTTTTTTCCTGCGGCGTCGTACATTTTCAAAGACATGTCTCTTTTAATCAGGCTACGCTTTATAGGCTTACGTTCTTTGTGGTACATTTTAGTGTGCATTTTACTACCACAATCAGAACATCCTCCTTTAGCTTGGCTAACCATTACGATATACCCATTAGGTCATGAAGGGCAGCCCTTAGTTCTTTCTCAATTTTTTTCAACTCTGGTGTCCAGGAAATACCATTTATCTCATCTAAGAATGATAGTACTTCAATTGCATCTGTCTTATCGGGTGTATAAGTGATTACCCTATGTTCGCCCGTTCCATCATGCCGAGCTTCAACCCTCATGCTTGAATAAACAAGTTGTCCGTTTGGAGTTATAGGAGACGGTTCCATTATATTTGTGAAGTCTTGTATTTGCTTCTTCATTACTTTTTATCGTTTCCTGCACCAATACTTTTCAGTATATCTCTTAATGGTCTTGAGTAGACATACCTGTACTTAGGTTTCCAAAACTGGCACCATTTCTTGTGTGTGAGCTCCTTGTATAGTTTTCTTTCCACGGCTAGATACTCTCAATATACTTAACTTTTAGATCGTGAGCCATCTTCTTAGCTGCTCTTCGGGCGTTACTTTGAGAGAAGTACTTTTGACTCGTTAATAAGATGTTACCGTTTACACTTGTAATCCTGTAATAGAATCGTACAAGACCTTTTCTTAGTTCTACTGTTTTAGCCATTGTTGTTGCCTTTCTTCTTATAAAATATTTGCCCATCGAAAGCATAGCAATCAAAAAGTTTATGCGGTGTATCGGGATTCAAGATTATGAAACTTTTGTTTACTCTAGCCCATGTTGTATCAAGACTTCTTTTTAATTGATCCTGAAACCTTTTCTTTACAAAGTCAGAATAATTCTTCTTACCGTCTAAATGGGGCTTAGTTGTCATTTTTTACCTCTTTTTACACGTTTATTGCGAAGCTTTTTTGTGTACTTCTGCGGAGATTTTTCGAACGGCACTTCTATAATATGAACACCTGATAATTCCCTATAAAGACCATTTTTGTCTGGTTGCCAGTCTAAGTGGGGGGAGTTAGTCATTAGGTTCCTCAATTAATTCTGGTAACGATTCATATGTGTGTTTGAGGTGGTTCTTGCCGTATATTGTAATGAATGTACCGTTTTTGAGTTGGTCATTATATTTCGCCCAGTTAATACCCTTTTCGTGCAACATTTCATGTAAGTCTGGTATCTTCTTATTGTTGCACTCTTTGTGACTAAAGTGCGCCCTTGCGAGCATTTGGATACTATTTCTTTCCCAGTCCCGTTGTCGCCATATAAAGACGTTCTGCCAGTCGTCTATAGGCACTACGAACGCCCTACTATCGAACAGAGCATTATTTGAACCATAGTGCTTATTAAAGTAAGCTGTAAACATCGCAGCAGATAAAGACACAATCTTATTCAGTTCATAGCCAAACCAGCCTTGAGTTTGTAATGAGTCAAAGTCCGTAAGCATGAAAGTGCATTCATCGGACTGAACATATGCGAGCTTAAAGCCCATCATCTCTTTTGAAGTATCTTCCGCAGCACTAACCATTGAATCTATAAGCTTCTGGTCAAACGGTTTCTCACAACCTCTAGTGAAAGAGTGAAAAGCTTTCCCGTCTACACGAATAAACAGATGGGAGCGTGGTGTAAACTTGTGGTCATACACTTTCTCATACCTCTTAATTCTATCGCCCAGATTATCGTTCATTGTCGCTCTCCTTATATTTGTAGTTAGACATTAGCTTCCTCTTCTGGTGTCCAATATTTAAACGGCATTTCGTGGATATAGCCTATAATCTGGTCATCTTGTGACAGATACCTTACTTCTACATAGGGCATTTCCTTTGTACCATTGCCCTCAAGGACTGATACAACTTGCACTTTATATGTTTCCCGTAAATTATCCATTACTCTTGATTCTCCAAAGCCACCGCTACCTCACGCGCTTCTTCAATAGTGTCAATTGATTCCTTACCTATAGCAAACTTAATAAAAGCCTTACGATCATCAATAGATACATAGTTCTGATTTATTAGTTCGTTGTTAATATCTCGCTTGGCTTGGGTTAACTGATCCGATTCACCCATAGGACTTGGCCCTGCTTTGGCTTCTTCTGTACGGTTGCGGATTTCTTTAGGGGCTTTAGGTTTTACTTGCTCCCCTGCTGCGTCTGCGTCTTCATCAGTAATAAGTCCTAACATGCTCGATAAGCTGTAACGACGTAGGTATGTGATTGCGCTTCCCATAACTTGGAAGTCATTCATACTGTTTAATTTAACACCCTGTGGGATGTCTACGGTACTCTCTAGCGTTTCTCCGCTTTCAATGTGATATAGGATAGTCTTAACGCTATTTCCTGCGAGAGGCTGTGAGTATCCAAGCCCGTGCTTCTGTAGAAGCGGTTTAATGACATCATTAATCTCACCTAGATCAGCAAATTTATAGTTGTAACCTTTAGCGTTCTTATAGATGTTTGGGACTTCTTGCTGAAATGCTGCAAGTGCTTTGTATAGTTCTTTCATTATTTAGATTCCTTAATTCTTACTTGGTTGATATGAACAATTGATTCTTCTTTGTTACCATCGAATATGATGGCAATTTGCTGTTTATAGAAACGATTGCGGTGTTTAATCGTTCGGACTACAGTTCCCGATTTTACTCGTGTCATTCTGTTCTTACCAATAGCGTGTGTGTAATACCAGTCAACACGTATTCCTGGTGCTAAATAAGCTAGTCCACTATCGTTCATTATGACCTCGGTACGATCGTATAAGTTTGACCGTCTGTAGTTCCTAGTGGGTGGTACGAACTAATAAATGTTACGTTAATTTCCATGTTGATTCCTTTCGTTAATCTACATCTATTGTATCATTCGCTTACTGAATATGCAATACCTATACAAACATGAAATAATCTGCTATAGTTTCTGTAGAACTGGTGGTAATTATCTTTTACGGCGTGCCCACCTCGTCGTATCATGTTGGTTCTTTCGAGCCGCCAGTCTACAATGAGACTCTTCGGAGTCTTTTTTGTTATTGCATTCTTCTTACGCTTACTGTATTGTTCAAGTATTGGCTCGTCTTCCTCCACAAAGCAGGCTAACGTACTTTCCAAGGGCCGATAACCCTTTAGAGACTTATACCCTCTACTCACATAAACATTAGAACGCTCTACGGCTCACTACTGGGGGCGTTTCTTTTGTGGTAAACTATTAGTATTCATCTTGTATGAAAGCACTTGTCGCTAACGCTTGATTTGATGTCGATGTTAGCCGTATTAATAGCCCGCAAGGGTTATTTTTATTTTGGGTTGAAATCATGCTGCTTATGTCGTATAGTGATAAGTAACTATTTGATCTTCTTGCGAAGTTAAATAGGGCGGTACAAATAATTTAGGGTTTAGAAAACCCCGACGTAATATCGGGGCTGATCTTCTTGCTACTTCAATAGTATCAAATATCTTGTGTTTGTGCAACAGTCTGGGGAGTCGCTGACGTATGCCTTTAGTTGGACTTAAATGAACTATAAATGCGCTCAACCTTTTAGGATGTGGTAAATCCTGCTTTTGTACTGAAGTATGAGAGAATAACAATATAGATACCTTAACAATTTGGAACTATGTTATAGATAATAACAATTAAAGGTATTTATGAGCTTATATCTAGTATATTATCTGAAGTCGGTAGTCTGAGAGAACAGCGCAAATACACAACTATTAACAAATTATTGTGTATAACAAACTCGATAGTAAGGAAGTAGCTGCAACTTACAAGCTCTTATATACCTTTAATAAATAGTTAACTAGTCCTAATAGAATAACGACGACGCTTAATACATAATATCGAGTTTCGATTGATTAAGAGATTTCGCCACACTTCAGGGAATAGCTTCAGTATTAACTCCCCTCCGTTGTTACGGAAGCAAGAAGGGAGTGCTTAGAGTGCCGTGTTATAATTAAGGTACAGTAACCTTTAAGGAGCACACATGAGTTTAATTGTTGTAATCTTATCAGTAGCATTAACAGGACTAGTAGCATTCCTAGCGTTAGACCACTTTCTAAGCCGTTGTGGGGTGAATGAACGGACTTCTTTTGTATCAAGTATTATCTTTGGTATTGTATGTGCTTTATTCCTTACAATAGCTGCAGGACGCTTTCTACTAAGTTAAAATAGCTAGGTACTTCGGTACTACCACTTGTGTAGAGAAACAAATAAGCCCCTCGTATTACGCGAAGGGCGTTTCTTATTTGCTTAGATAGCGCAACATCGAAGCTGTACTTACATTATACCATGCCTAAGATGCACAGAAGCCCCCAATTAAGGGGGCATTCATATATTATACCATTACAACCCCAGCCAAGGTATTATTTAATTATTCTGCAAACTCACGAGGATAACCCCGTAAACTTCTTTCACTTTTTTGGCTATCATATACGTCATAATACCACGTATATATTGTATCTTTTACAAGGCGCTTATGTGCCCTTCTTTGCTCTAGATCGTTGTAAGTAGCATCAATATATGTAAGTAAACGTCCAACAAGCTGTGAAAGCTCATCATCACGACCTACTTTAATACCTGGTAGTTCATTGTACGGCAGATCTAACTCTGCTACTTTTGGTTCAAAACCACTTTGTCTCATTGCTGTTGTTTTTGAAAATGCTTTACTCATCTATTCTTCTCTTTTCTTGACTTGGCTGGGAATGTAAAAGTACAGTTAAAAAGGTCGCAATTGAAGTGTAGCGACTAACCACTGCACGTAACCCAGTGCGGGAGATGTCTCCACCTTCCCTTCTGTAGAACGACTTTGTTCAAAGACTCCTTTCAGTAGGATAAGGAAATAATACGCTTATTAAACAGGTTATGCAAACTATTTAGTTTCTGCTTGGTGTTGAAGACTAGACACTCCAGTAATTACACCCAGGAAGGCATTGAGAGCCGCTATAGACAGCGAAACCTCCTGAAGCATAGGAAATCCCCATATTGAACCTAGGGCAAGCCACAGGACGTTTAAAGCGGGTAGAAATATAAGTGAAACATACTTGAATGTATCGTATAGTTTTGCTGAGTTAATAATAGCCATGTTACTTCTCCTTTTTAATGTATAAATCTGTTACCTTTATATACTCATCACTGCTCTTAGGGTAGTTCGGTGCGATATAGCTATACCAGAAGTCTTTCCATAACTTACCTTGCTGAGACTTGGCGTCCTTTTTAACAATGTCGTTAATATTCTTTACATCACCACTATTGATGAATTGCTCGCCTTTGAACTGACTTGATCCAAATATCCAATACATCGCATCACCGTATTCTTTACCTACGGCTTCTTTGAAGTATCCTAGGTCTTTTAAGAATAGGCCAGTATTAGTGTCTCTGCGGTTATCTTCTGTAAATGTTCGCACTTCATCTCCTTGGTTTATCTTTATTGCTTTACTTACTATTTCATCAATTGGGATCGTTCCACTGCACTGCGTAGCGTAGGGAACTTCTGAATGCTTAATAACATGTTGACGATCAAGTGGTATACCATATTCTTTTGCAATCCTTGCGACAAGAGCAGCAGAATTATCAATTGTAGAAGTTGTAGCTTCCCTTCCTGGGGCAGCCGAGTGTTCTATGCCAATACTTCTACTGTTCATACTACTAACACCTGCGTGCCAAGCTGTATCGCCTTCGTTTACATATTGATGTATATTGTTATCTTCAATGCCGTAGTGTGCAGATGTCTTACGTTTGCTGTCTTGAAACACTGCGTCGGTTGCAGCAAGTGTACCTGCCATCCAGTGAATAATAATACGATCTATTTTTGCAGACCTACCACCAGTATAGTTTGGTGATCCGATCCAAGTTATAGCGTTTGAAGCCATCTTATACCTCTCTACAGAGCAGTTTAATTATTCCTACGTCTACAGCACATGTCTGAGTTGGAGTATCTTCGACGACAGGAGTAGTGGGTTGAGGTGCTGGTTGAGTCTCGGGAGTGGTGAAAGGAATAATCGCTGGTCGAGGTTCGTAAGGTATCACTGTGTTTACAAATACACCATCGGGGTTAGATTTATTTAAGCTATCAATCTTCTCATTAATGGTTAATAGCAGACTAGTGGTGTCTGGTTCGGCAATAGTGAAATACTGACTCTCAGCTTCTACAGTTATCTTGCGTACATTGAATAGGTAATACTTTACTTTAACAAGCAACTTATATTCTCCTGCAGGAACACTAGAGTCTATAGGGAGCTTAATGGGGTCTGAAATACGACATCCTGCATCTTGTAGTGTTTCATCATTGGGATTACCAGATAGTTCTATAGGACTAATAAGAGTCTTATCTTTAGGCACAAGGAAGCGTGTGATCTCTCGAGGTACACCCTTACCTACGTTCTGGCAATACTCGTTCGTGTATTCTAGTATATTCCCAACTTGGACAGTATTCGTAACATTAATTTTCTTGAAGCTTGCTACATCAAATGGAAACGTAAAGAAGAAGAAAAGTGCCACTATCGCAATAATAACGGTTGCACTGAGAATAGTTGATAGGTGCTTCCAGAAAAATTCTATGATTGAACGTATGGTTTTCATCCTATAGTCCCCTTAATAGCTGGATAAAGTGTAAAGATCCCGAATATAATCAAAGCGATTACACCGATTGCAAGTGCTAGTCCTAGTATACCCCCAATTTTACCAAACACACCATTAACAGTCTTCAGACCGCCTTTATTAACAAGTACTGTATCTTCCGCTACCTGATCAATAGTTGGTTTAAATTCAGCACGTACCGTCTCTAAGGCTTCAGCGATCTCTTTTCGTATGTCTCTCAAGTCTCTATCGTGGTCTTTTTGCGATACGAAGGCAAGCTTACCGATACTTGTTTTAATCTCGTCCAATGCTGGGATAACAATAGTATCCTGTGTCTGAGAAACAGAGTTAACCTTATCTCTAAGATCTCGGAAATCTTTGTCACTAATTGCCACTTGGACATTCCAATCTGTAATCGTCACACTTAACTAAAGTGGTCCATACATCCCAATTAGAAAGCTTAGACTGAATATTTAAATTATCTGGATTAACTCGTAATTGTTGATACGGAGCATCAACACCCTTTAAGGATGCAATAAAATCGTCTTCTGTTCCGACATTTCCCTTATCTAGCCATATGTCGTAGGCACTTTTACCAATTTCACCAATAAGTGGAACTTCTTTTACAACCACCTCTGTTTTAGAGAAACTTACAGAGTTAATGCCATCCTTGCCATTTTCAGGAATCCTATAATCAATGCCAGCTATTGGAGTGTGTCCGTCTTGACCGATATATATGATGGGTTCTTTTGGAAGTGATTCGATAGAGTTTCGTAAATCTGCGGTTTGTTTAGAACCAGCATATGAGTATGCAAAAGACCCTACATTTAAGAGAACAAGCACTACTATTAGTGTAGTAGTTAACTTGTTCTTCATAACTAATTATTTGCAACCTTAAATGTGACGTTAACAGTTCCTAGTGTATTGACTGTTTTATTGAAGCGGTGATCAGTTCCACTTGGATTGCTAACATATACGCAAGAGAATACAACTGTACCTGCGGTGTTTTTAATTTCAAGAGCCTTAGCTACTGAGTCAGAGTTACTGGTGACGTAACAATAAGAGTTGCCACCAATGACAACCGTACCGCTAGCATGTTGAGTTGTGCCACTACCATGTTCAAGATCAATCACTGTAATACCAGTAAGCTGTAAGTCTAAGTCTTCATTACCAGTACCAGATGTGAAGCCACCTTTTAGAATTTTCCAAGCCATGTTTTTGCTCCTTTGAAATCGTCTAATTTTACTATAGCATTAACGGTTTAATACGGGTACTACTATTTCTAGTGGTCTTTCGATTTGAAACGATTTATCTATTTTTTCAATATGAACCGTGACAGTCTTAGGTGATAGAAGCACGAAAGCAGTTGCTACCAATCCTATAAATTGTATAGCAACAAAGATAATAACGAACTTCTTATTAACGATAAATTCCTTGTCGGTAGCCATTATGCTGCAATTCCCCACCAGGTAGATTTAATTGTTACGCCATCTGGTATAGCAGGGTTACTAGCTGAACCAAGGACGTTTAATCCTAAAACAACTAGACCTGCAAACGATTGTTTTCCAAAGGCTTGAGAGATTGACTTCAAGTTTCCTGCCACAGTGACGGTTCCTGGTGTATATACTCCACTACTATCTCTGTAGTTAGGTTGGAGTGAATCACCCGATATATAGCTACAAAGTGCTGTACCTGTAGAGAGATGGTCTGAAGTAGCATAGAAAGTAGCACTTCCTCCAGAAGTGGTAACTGAATCTGTAAACACGATTATATCCCCAGTAAGAGGAGAGCCATTTTTAAATGCCCCATTCTCATAATATCTAGTGATCGGTTTAGCGTTTATAAGACCAAATAGAGCAAGATCGCCCTTATATACTTGACTTTCAGATGCTACCTTTGTTGGATCATCTACCATGGGCATAGCATTCGTAACCATGTCCCATGTTAAGGCATTGCTCGGTGTGTTTGACGGTGAAATCTCAGGCATAGTAACTCCTAGGTTTTATATTCTGTAATCTTAATGTTAGACAGGGTAATACCACCATAACGACGAGCGCCACCCGTACCATTAAAGGTGACTGTACCTACGTTGTCCATACCACCACGAACACGGAAGGTAGTTGCTGAAGTCGTACCAGCTCCCATAGTGTGGCGAAGCTTCAGGTTAACAAGACCACCTGATGATGCTTGGTAGTAATTAGTAGCAGCAAGAGCATTAGCGGTCGAATCTTGCCAGATACCAGCCTCAATCGCACTAGCAGTTGAACCTGACAAGGTAATCACCACTTCAATAACGAGAATATTAGTCGATGACTTAGGTGTAATAGCAAGCGCCATAAACTCTGTACCCTCAGTAATTTGAGGAATAGTGTCATCGTTAGGGAATAGCGTCGTACCAGTCGATACACCACTGTAGTTGGCTGAGACGATCTGTGCGACCATTCCTGTAGCAAGAGAAGCATTGTTAATGTTCACTGTCGGGTTATCAGCAGTACCACCAAGTTGATTGGCTAATTTAATCTTACCCTTGCTAGTAGTAGTAGCGTCTGGTGTAGGTGATGATATTTGTGGCATTAGTTTGTCTCCGTAACGCGCATTGTTCCTGTCGCGCTTAACCATATTCCAGTTACAATTCCTGCATACTCTTCACCTTGAAGTGTAATAGTCGAAAGGCTTGGTACATAGATAGTGAATGAAGTAGCCGATGCGGTTGTTCCATATTTAAGGTAACAGTCAGAAGTAGAATCGTTATAGAAGATTGCAGAACGCCTTGCGGCATTGGCAGCAAGGATTGGAACACTTGTGACTGAAGCAGTAACATTTGATAATGTTGCAGTATTAGAAGGTGCTTCTTTGATATAAAGTGATCCAGTACCATCAGTTGCAATAGGACTATAGTCACCTGTCGCACTCGTGAGGGTCGTTGCTGCGTTATCGTTACGAACCGCAAGAGACATGATACCAAGATCACCCGAAGCGTGTGCGGCGTCTTCTGCTTTTAAGGTTGAGTTTGCACCAGCAGCGAATGTACCCGCGTTAGCTGATACGGTAGTTGTTCCTGTAGTCGTAACAGCACCAGATACGGCCTGAGTTGCCACAGGAAGTCCAACAAATTGTGTCGAAGGATGAATGACAATAGCACCCGAACCTGATGTAAAGGCGGTAGAACGAACACGAAATTGAGACTGCCCAAGAAGTGGGCTTACTGTCCACACCACTGTTGTGTTAGATGGAATGACACCTGTGGCTCCAGCTGTCGTCAGTACACCAGTTGATTGGTTTTGTCCTTGAATTGGGAAGAATGTCGTACCGTCTGCTGTCCCCTCAAAGATCATATTAATACCAGCGTGAGTACCTGAAATCTGTACTGTCGCCGAACCTACGCCTGTTAGGTCGGTTGCTGTGATACTTGTAGACGATGTAGTTATAGACCCTGTTGTATTCGCTTGAGGTGCTGCGTTAATAACTGGGACTACATCCATGCTATTTATTGTTTGTTTGACTGGTATATCGTATGACATGATTAAGCTCCTTTAAGTATTAACCCAGTTAGTATTGTTGCTCACTAAGTCGCGTGATGACCCAGGTCCAACGAGCATTGAAGCATTACCATCAATGGTTTGTGAGCTAGTTGTAGCAACTGTGATTGTGCCTGATCCGCTATTCTTTACGGTGTATAAATTTGTATTACTCACGGCCGTTGGAAGGGTAAGTGTAAAAGTTCCTGTACAGATATACACGTAATCAACTAACGCAGTAGAGCCAGCAGAAGTTGTACCTGAGATATTTGATACAGATCGTGTAATCCCCGCCGATCCGCCTCCACCTGCGTAGTTAGGAATATTAAGTGTTGCCCCTATTAAGCTAGCCGCCCCACTTGTACCTACAGTTGTGAGGGTTAGGTTATCTTGTTTAGCTGCAAGATCTGTGACGAGGTTTGTTACTTGTGATTCTGCGATTTGAATAGAGGTATTGCCAGCAGCAGTTGTAAGACCCTTTGCGTTAACACTGAATGTAGCTACCTGGGTTGCTGTACCAAACGATCCTACATTTGAGTTAACTGTCGCGAGTACTGTAGCGTTCGTGTTGTTAGCTGAACCGTTGAATGTACTACCAGCACTCGTAACGTCACCTGTGAGTGTTCCAATTGTCCGAGCAGTTGTAAGGGTAGCTGCCGAGCCTGTAGTGCTTTGGTTAAAGGTAGGAAAGGTATTAGTACCTGATGTAAGATCTTTATTAGTTAGTGTTTGTGTACTAGATATACCTACAATATTCGAGTTTGGGATTGTATAAGTATTGATTGTGAGTAGATTTGTAATAGCTTGGTTTCCAGCTACATTAAAGTCTAAGTTACCAGATGCATAAGTCATTCCAGCTGCTTGTTGAATCAATTTACCTGTCGTTCCATTGAATGTAGCAAATGTATTTGCACTTGAACCAGCTGGACCAACCACATCCCCTGAGCCACCGCCACCACCTGAGTATTGAGGGATATTGAGGACACTACCTATTAAAGTAGAAGCACCAGATGTGCCCGTAGTGGTGAGCGTTAAGCTGTTTTGTTTCGCATTTAATTGAGTTTGAATAGCTGAAGTAACACCACTTAGATAACCTACCTCTGTAGAAGTTGTGGCAGACGGAGATATGAAACCAGATCCATCAGAAACAAGGGCGCGGTTTACGGTTGTTGCAGCAAGCTTTGAGAGTGAGATACCAGCCGAAGCGTTCACATCGGCGTTTACGATAACACCAGTTCCGATAGCAGTTACGAATGAACTAGTGCCCGAACCTGTAACATCGCCTGTTAATGTGATAGTTTGGTCGCCCGTGTTAGTGCCTGACAGGTTAGTACCCGTAACAGTTCCTGATGAAACAACACTACTCGGAGTAATAGCCCCTAGACCGATCGTAAGGCTACCTGACGAGGTAATAGGACCGCCAGATACAGACACACCGTTTGCCCCTGAAGCGTTCACTGACGTCACTGTACCGCTTCCGCCACCCGACTGGTTTACCCACTGAGTATTGTAGTTAGTCGCGTCAATCTTAGATAATACTTGTCCAGCCGTACCACCAATAGGTACGCCTACACCATTTGTACCATTAGTTCCGTTAAGTCCCCTTGCTAGGGCTTTGGCTGTGACACGGTTAACAGTAACACTCGATTTAATAACACTGGTCTTTACCGCTACAGTAACTTTGTTGCTATTTACGTTAGAAGAAGGCATTTAGCAAGCCTCCCCTTTTGGGGGTATAACCTCCACTACGTCTGGATCGAATTGAATACTTGTTAGGTTATTGCTTGCATCTTTAAAGCGAGCATACCAGTTGTAATTACCAAGAGCTATGAGTGAACTTGCTCCTGGAATAACAAAGTCAAAGCTCGTTACTTCACTAACAAAAGGTCCAAGCTGCACCGTGATAAGCGCAGTAGGGTCGAGATATACATCAGGTGGAGTAGAGGTTAAAGGAACGACAAATAACGCCACTGAAGCGCCGATAGTGGTCGGGAATAGACTTGGTGTAGGGATTGAGATTGGGGTTGTGTCACCGCGTACAATTTCTGATTTACTCATTACGGTGTCTCGTAGAATCCATCAACTGATATTGAATCTGTTGCGCCCCATGTAAATGGAACTGTTGAACTCACATCACCCATAAATAGGTAGGTAGAACCAACATTGTAGACTTTAGCCTCAAGACTGTTAGCGTTATTAAAACGAATACCACCCGAGTAGACGAAGTTACCTGCATCAAAGAAGGTCGCTTCACCAGGGATAGTGCTTTCTGTAGAATAGTACGATGTCGAGATAGTGGTTGGAGGAGTGAAAAAGAACCGTCCTGTTATTCCTGCACCAGCGAGTGTGTATTTAAGCTTAAAGTATACAAACTTACCAATTTGCTTGAACACTGCGTAGTTAACCGTACCGCCCGTTGCTCCCGTAATAATAACAGGCCATGACTGAGATCCAGTACTTAGTGTAGTAACGCGTAGATCAGAGATGTTTGTAACAGTCGATCCGTTGGTGATGACCTTGGCGATAAGTAAGTTATTAGCTGGGGTAGCTGGTTGAGTAGCACCATTTGTTTGTGCGTTGTATTGAACCGCACCAGCATTATCTACATATACGTAAGTATCTCTGCTCGCTGTGAAGGTGTTTGAAGCTACGGAAGCTATTGATAAGCGTTTACCAGATACATACGCAACACCAGCGGTCATAGTAGCTCCTAAGCCTGTAGTAGCAGACCAGATAAGCCCTGAAGCTACAATGTTACCGACTGTTTCATTCTCTCGAGTCTCGGGGTTTGAATTAGTATCAAAGGCAGATACAGGGAGTGTACCAGAACTGATCTTGCTTCCAGATAATGTGGATACGTTAGTGTCGTCAATGTTACCGTTTACAACAGCAGCGATGGCATTTGGACCTTGGTTGACAGAAAGAGCCGTAACTTCGTCGTTAGGATTTACTTGAGGTACGGTTACAGTCGACATTTATGTATCTTTCCCGTCCGTGTACTGATTTAAATATATCAGACCATAGGCGTTATGAATAGTGTTATTGGTAATTGAGGAACGCTTGCTGTGCATCTGTACTCTGGCTTCCTGGACTAATGCCTCCACCCACTTGGGCGAAGTAGTCACGAACAGCTTTAATCTTTTGTGCTTTTACTTCTGGCGAGTCAAACGCTTGTGGTAGTAACTGCTTGTATAGTTGAAGTTCTTCTTTAGTAGCGGCAGCACCAGTTCGAAGACGAACCATCGCATCTGCGACGTTATCTGCCGCAGCATCGTATGAAGATGTACCAAGGATATTAGCCCCAAGGCCACCAAGTAGATTACGGCCGCCTACTACCGTACCGAGTGGAACACCTTCATTAGCGATACCCTCTAATTGTCCGAGAGAAGCAAGTCCAGCTTGAGTAATCGCATTAACCTTTGAACCTTCAGCACTGAGTGGTTTAGTAGCAGCAGTTTGTGAAGTCTCATATTCGTTAATCTTATCGTATAGATCAGATAGGGTAGCATATCCCTTTGTATCACCATTAGCTAAAGCTACTTGTAGTTGAGAAGCAACATCTGAAAGACTGATACCGAATGGATTAGTTGCCGCAGGAGCAGTTTGACCAAGTGTATTAGCTGAGGTGTCTTGAGAGAATACTGGATTAGATTGAAGCTGAGTGTAGTCTTCAGCAGTTAATCCGTTTTCGTCTAATTGAACATCGGAAACATTTTCACTTAGTCCTGGGCGTGCACCGAATAGACTTTGGCGAGCCGCAGTACCCAATACCCCAGCACCTGTAGCGCCTGCTGCAGCTGGAAGATTGCCAACAGGAGAGAGAAGGTTTGCACCTTTAGATATAGCACCAGGTATAACTTGAGAACCGACATTATTACCAAGTAGGTTTAACCCACCTGTAGAGCGGTTAGCATTCTTAGCGGTCAACTCTGCAACGTCTCTTGCCGTAGTATAGGTGCCCTTAGTTGCTTTGTACTCAGGAGAAAGCGCGGTAATTGCTTCATCAATAGACTCACGCACTGATCGAGCTTGAGCTGCAGCAGAAGTCTTACCAGCACCTGTTTGTGTAAACGCAATCTTATCCGCTTCTTTACGAATAGCTTCAAGACCTTTAATGTCTTTAGCGTTGGCGATCTTAGTGGCAAATTTATCAAGTGTTTTCGTTGCACCAGTAATAGTAGCGTCCTCTGCCACTCTTGTGGCAGCAGCGGCATTAATGGCTTGGATCTCTTTTTTAGCAACATTCCTATTAATAGAGTTAAGAGTTGAATCAAGCTGCCCAGTAGTAGATTTTAATAAGTTTTCTGCAGCGACAGCTTGTGCGTTTGGAGTACCAGCAGATACGCCGTTTGTACGAGCGAAATCAAGCAGTTCATTAGAACGACTTGGTGTGATTGTAGTACCGTTAAGCTTTTGCCCGACACCCAATCCGCTTGCACGAGCATCAGCATTAGTAGCTGCTCCTTGAACACGGCTTAATAGGCCATTAGAAGCTTGTGGAAGAGTAGACCCAGCTGTTTGTGCGATTTCCTGTCCAGCTTTAGCCTGAAGACCACCAGCGAGCTTAGGAATACTTGCTTGTCCAGCTTCTTGAACAAGTTGTTTTGCTGAAGTCTTACCAATACCTGTTGCTACTTTCGCTCCTGCACGGGCTAGTTTAAATCCAGCACCAAGAGGGGTTGATGTAACACCACCAAGCAATGCCTCTCCAAGTACACCCTTGCCAAGGTCTTCTTCGCCTTCAGCGGCGTTTTGACCAACCTTACCTAAAGCAGAACCCCCAGCTCCACCGAGAAT
>Ga0247805_1000206_pt1 | contig 36007 bp, 23 predicted proteins | sample UWRJL044104R1_FD_180930 | JGI IMG/M metagenome (GOLD analysis project Ga0247805, IMG submission 180930) | Plant litter microbial communities from Arlington Agricultural Research Station in Wisconsin, United States - UWRJ-L044-104R-1 | ecosystem: Environmental > Terrestrial > Plant litter >...
GTTTTATTATTGAAGTGCAAATTTGCATTTTTTTTTCGAATTTAACGAGAACAATACGTTTACTTCTAAAAATGTAACAATTATCAATATTTTTATTAATTTTAGACTAAAAATTGTTAATGAAAAAAATATTCAGCCTATTTTTTGGTCTTTTATTGGTTTTTCCAACAATGGCACAAGATGATTTTTTACTGGAAAACCATCGAAAAAAGGCTGTTATACCTTTTAAACTGATAAATAATCTTGTTTTTATCCCTATTAAAGTAAATGGTGTCGAACTAAACTTCTTATTGGATTCAGGAGTTGAAGAAACTATTATGTTCAGTATGGAAGAAAAAAAAGAAGTTAGTTTTAAAAATATTCAAAAAATTAAACTTCGTGGATTAGGAAGTGAAGAAGAAATTGAGGGTTTGAAATCAACAAATAATATTTTAGAAACTCATGGTTTAAAATCGACCAATCATTTGGTGTATATTATTTTGGATCAGAGTTTTAATTTGTCATCACATATAGGAATTCCGGTAAATGGGATCATTGGATATAAATTTTTTAAAAATAACATTGTTGAAATTAATTACCAGAAAAAAAAGGTAGTCGTACACAGTAATAATGAAAAAACACGTGATAATTTAGAAAGAAAAAATAAAGTTATTCCAATTACAATTGAAAAATCAAAGCCGTATGTGTATGCCACTGCTGTAATTAACGAAAATGAGGTTCCGGCAAAATTATTAATAGATATTGGTAATAGCGATTCATTTTGGATTTTTGAAAATGACAAAATAAAATTACCAAAAAAAAAATTTCCTGATTTTTTAGGAAAAGGTTTTAGTGGGGATATTGAAGGGCATCGTGCAAAAGTATCTAAATTTTATTTAGCTGATTTTGAATTTAAAAACCCAATCGTTGCATTTCCTGATGCCAGTTCAATTAAAAATGTAAAAATGGTTAAAGACAGAATTGGTTCAGTTGGAGGGGAAATTTTAAAAAGATTCAGGGTTGTTTTAGATTATGCGGATAAAAAAATATATTTAAAACCCAATAATAAATTTAAAGATCCTTTTACATATAATAAAACTGGAATTACAATCCAGCAGAACGGATTGCAATGGGTACAGGAAACGGTTCATTTTGAAATGGTGAATGTTGTGAATGTTGGTGATGTTAGCTTAAAAGGGGATCCAAAAATCGGTCAACAGGATTTTAAGTATAAATTTCAGTTAAAACCAATTTTTGAGATTGTAAATGTTCGTAAAAACTCTGCTGCTGAAAAAAATGGTTTACAAAAAGGTGATATTATTATCAGTATTAATAAAAACCGTCCTTATAAATACACTTTGGAACAAATTAACCAGCTTTTAAAATCTGAAGATGATGTCTGGATTAGTTTGGAAATCGAAAGGAACAGTGTTTTGTTGAAGTTTCGTTTTAAACTGGAAGATGAGTTGTAGAGATTTTAATGAAATTAAAACAGTTACATAATGTTATAAAAATAATAATTAAATTAAGGTTTTCTATTAATTAAGATTTTACTTTTGTTACATTTAATAAAATTTACAAATATGTTTGAAAAGTACTTTAATTTCTTACAAAAAATCATATTTATTGTTCTTTTATCTTTTTTGCCATTATCAATTCATGCACAATGCGCAGGTGTGGATGCAAATTTGTCTGTTTGTGATTTTGCTGATCCAGCAAATGAAGCGATAGATTTATTTGGATTGTTAGGATCGGCTTCTTCAGGAGGTATATGGTCAGATGATGATAGTTCAGGAGGGCTAAATGCTGCTACAGGTGTTTTAAATGCACATCTTATTACGAGAAGTGGTATATATCAATATACCTATACAGTTATAGATGGAGGATGTATTGATAATTCATCGATAGTAACTGTTACTATAGGAGGATATACAGGAAAGCCAACTTTTGCAGTAGCTTGTACTTCATTAGGGAATTTTAATCTTTTTCAGGCTTTTGATGGTACTGATTTGAGTCCTCATTCTAATGGTCAATGGCATAATGATACTACAAATCAGAATCTTCCCGGATTTACGGTTAATGTAGAAAATTTAGAAGGTCAATATCAATTCACGTATACTATGACTTCTGTAGGATCATGTCCTGCGCCTCCACCGGCTACAATATTTTTAACTGTTTACAGGGCACCTGAATCAGGTGATACTAAAGTGTTAAAGGTTTGCAATGATGTAGTATCAAATTATGTTAATTTTGACTTGTTCGACATGTTGACAGGAGCTGATGCAGGAGGTGTCTGGCGGGATGTTAATGCCCGATCAACCGGTGAATTAAGTTTTTCAGGGGATCATTTTATAGATTTAGAAAAAATTTATGATAGGTTTGGTCAAGGAGATTTCTATTTTACGTATAGTGTAGGATCATCGCACCCAATTTGCAATCCTGCAACGACAAGGGTAAGGATTAGAATTGAAGATAAACTTGATTTTACTGGAGCAACAGTACAAGTTAATTCTGATATATGTGAAACAGAAATTTCAACTGCTAATTATTCTATAAGAATTACTAAAGGTCCTGCTGCTATTCCTAATGGTAATTATTATATAGAATTTAATGTTTCAGGATCAAATGGTGGAACAGAAAGAGTTTTAGCAAATTTAACAAATGGTGCTTTTCTTTTTCCAATTAAATCAGAATATTTTAGGGAAGTTGGTGATTTTACAATAAATATTATCGATATATATACTGCAAATAGCGAGAGAGCATGTAAAAATATAAATAATTTATCAGATGTACTGCATATCTATCCAATACCTGATTTAAGCGGAGCAAAAATTACTGAAACAACTATTTGCCAAAATAATAATGCTTCAATAGTCATTTCTGATGCAATAAAAATTATAGATGGAATATATGATATTCAATATAAAATTACAGGTGCAAATAATACATCTCAAAATGTTAGGCTTACGTTTACAGGTGGTAATGCAAGCTTTACAGTTCCATCTACATTAAATTCACAAAGTGGAAATGCAGTCATTACTATTACAAATATTACGCATGTTATTTCACAATGTTCAGGAATTGCAGATTTAACAGGTAATATAATTATAGATCCATTACCAGATGTAGCAAGTTTAAGTATAAGAATCAATGATGTTTGTTTTGGCGATACGGTTTCAGTCTCAGTTTCAGGATTAGGAAGTTTAACAGATATTACTCTTTTGTATATACTTTCAGGTAGTAATGTTTCTACAGTACAAACAATTACATTAAGTCCTCTAAATGGAGTTGCAACCTTTTTGGTGCCTTCAAATTTACTTTTAAACACTGGAACTACGATTATAGAGGTTACAAATCTGATGAATAATACTACTACATGTAATGTAAATACAACTGGAGTTACTGACTCTTTTGTATTGAATCCTATACCTTTAGCTCCATTAGTCAATAATCAATCTTTTTGCAAGTCAGATGAAGCTACAATTGCTAATTTGGAACCAAATGGAGTTCAATACAAATGGTATGATTCGCCTACATCAATAACACCACTCATTGATACATACGTATTGCAATCAGAAAATTATTTTGTTAAAGTTACGACAGCCGGCTGTACGTCAGATTTTTCTATGATTTCGGTTATCATAAATGATATCCCGGCCCCAGAATTAAATTCAGATGGAGCAAATTTTTGTGGTTTAAGCAATCCAACAATTGCAGATTTATCTAACAATACAAATGTGCCATCAACAATAGTTTGGTTCGATTCAGAAATCAATGGAAAATTACTACCATCATCCACTCCATTAATTGAGCAGGGAAGGTATTATGGATTCGATTTTTCGGATATTACAAACTGTTTGTCAAATGAGAGTATTGAGGTCACTGTTTCTTTAACCGATTGCGATGAAGTGCCAAATGACTTTTTTATTCCCGACGGATTTTCACCAAACGGAGATGGCGTAAATGATAGTTTTGTGATTCCGGATATTGAATTTCTTTACCCGAATTACACACTTGAAATTTTCAATAGATATGGAAACGGAATGTTTAAGGGGCATAAAAACAAACCGGGATGGGATGGCATAAATTATAAAAAGGAAGGAATTGGAAGCGGAGTGGCACCAAATGGCGTATATTTTTATATTCTGAATTTTAATAAAGACAATAAACCTCCTAAGCAAGGTCGTATTTATTTAAACAGATAATTTTCGTCCTACTTTATTTAATAAATTTCAAATGAAAAAAATAATAATTTTTATATCTTTTTTCTTCTATATATCTCCCGTATCAGCCCAACAAGATCCTGAGTATACACATTATATGTATAATATGAGTGTGATAAATCCTGCGTATGCTTCCGGAACACCTTCAATGTTGAATTTAGGCGGATTGTACAGAACACAGTGGGTTGGAGCGGTCGGAGCTCCAAAAACATTTACTTTTTTCGGACATACAGCTTTGAGTGAAAAAATAGAAGTGGGTTTGTCATTAGTTTCAGATGATATCGGAGATGGAGCTAAAAAAGAAAATAATGTTTATGCTGATTTTGCATATATATTAAATTTAGGCGGACAGAATAAACTTTCATTAGGGCTAAAAGCAGGATTTTCATCATTGCAAACCAATTTCAATGGCTTTCGTTTTACTGATACTGCCACAGATTTGGCTTTCGCAGAAAATATCAATGTAACAAAACCAAACATTGGAATAGGGGCTTATTTTTTCAGAAACAATTTTTACATAGGACTATCGGCTCCAAATTTACTTAAGTCTAAACAAATTGAAGAAAAATCAGGAATTAATGCTTACGGATCTGAGGAGATTCATACTTTTTTAACTTCAGGATATGTATTTCAAATTAATGATAAGGTAAAATTAAAACCTGCATTTATGTCAAAATATGTTTATGGTTCCCCAATTTCTGTAGATATTACAGCAAACATTCTTTATAATAATAAATTTGAAATGGGTGCTGCTTACAGAATTGGCGATGCAGTAAGTGCTTTGGTAAATATTTCCGTTATACCTTCTTTGAGAGTAGGTTATGCTTATGATTATACAATTTCAAATTTAGGTCAGTTCAATTCTGGAACACATGAAATTATGTTGCTATTTGATTTAGATTTATTAGGAAAAGGATTTGATAAATCACCTAGATTCTTTTAAAATGAAAAATATGAAAAAACTATTAGTTATTGTATTCGTATTTTTAATACAACTTATAAACGCACAAGATCAGGAATTGGTTAGAGCAAAACGTTTTTTTGATAAAACATATTACAGTGAAGCCATTATTTTATATGAAAAACTAGTTGAAATTAGACCATCAAAAGAAGTAGTTAAAAATCTGGCTGATTCTTACTATTTTACAAATAATCTTATAAAAGCACAGAGGTATTACAGACTTTTAATTAATGATTATAATAAAGATCTGGATAGAAATTATTATTTCAGATATGCTCAAACCTTAAAAGCAACAAATAGTTATGCAGATGCAAATGTTGTTTTAAAAGAATATTATTCAAAATCAACAAACAGTCAAGATTCGGTTTATTTCCAAAAAGAATTAAAGGAGCTTGAAAATATAAAAGAAATAGGGAATAGATTTGAGATTAAAAATCTAGGAATAAATACACCTAATTCGGAGTTTGGAGCAGTAAAATTTAATGATAATTTAATTTTTGCCGCAGTAAAATTAAAGCCAGGATTGTTTGATAAGAAATTTAAATGGGATAATGAAACATACTTAAATTTGGTTAAAGTGCCAATTGGCAATATTAACTCTCCGGATGTTATCGTAAGTTATTTCTCTGATGAATTAAAGACAGGTATGCACGAGGCAAATGCCATATTTACAAAAGATGGTAAAACGGTCTATTTTACAAGAAATAATTCTAAAAATGGAAACAAAAGAAAAAATGAGCAAAAAATTTCAAACCTTCAAATTTTTAAAGCAGAATTTGAAAATGGTAAATGGACAAATATAACATCACTTCCATTTAATAGTCCGGATTATTCTGTAGAACATCCCGCTTTAAGTGCAGATGAAAAAATATTGTATTTTTCTTCAGACATGCCAGGTACATACGGTTCATTTGATATTTACTCAGTTAACGTAAATAAAGGAGCTTTTGATAATCCTAAAAATTTAGGACCATCTATTAATACAGATAAAAGAGAACAATTTCCCTTTGCTTCTGCAGATAATAAGCTTTATTTTTCTTCAGACGGACATTTAGGCTATGGATTACTTGATGTTTTTGTTTCTGAAATTTCAGAAGAAGGATATTCAAAACCTGTAAATGTTGGTTTACCCTTAAATTCGAATTTAGATGATTTTTCATTTAATATCGACCCAAATACAAAAGAAGGATATTTTGCTTCAAATCGTGAAGGAGGAAAAGGAAATGACGATATTTATCAATTTAAAGAAATAAAAGATTTGATTGTAGAAGACTGCAAACAGTTCATTGCAGGAATAATTACGGATGTTGATACAAAATTACCTTTAGAAAATGCAATTGTAATGTTACAGGATTCTGATAAGAAGACGATAAACACGAGTACTACTGCTTTAGATGGAAAATTCAGTTTTACTGTGGCTTGCGAACGCTCTTATAACATTATAGCTCTTAAAGTAGAATATACCAATGAATCAAAATTTTTAGATTTGGATAAAACCAGAAATAGGATTAATGATGCTTCATTGGCACTAAAATCTTTAGAAGCAATAAAGCTGGAAGAGAAAGAAATTGCAGAAAATAACAGAAAGCAAGAAGTGATTTTAGAAGAGGAAAACAAGAAGAAAGAAGCTCTAGCTGTTATCGCTTTAAAAGAAAAGGAGAAAAAAGAGAAAGCAGATCAAATTGCAGCAACAGAAATCAAAAAGAAAGAAAAAATAAAACAGATTTTGACAGAAGAGAAAGATGTTGTTAAAGACAATAAAGACAGATTAATTATTAAGACTGATCCAATTTATTTTGATTATAACATGTGGTATATTCGTAAGGAATCTAAAGTGGTTTTGGGAAGAGTTATTGCCTTGATGAAGAAATATCCTGATATGATTATAGAAATTGGTTCCCATACAGATTCTAGAGGAAATGCTAAGTTTAACGAAGACCTTTCTCAAAAAAGAGCAAATTCAACAAGAGATTTTATTATTCAATCAGGTATAAATAATATTAGAGTTATAGCTAAAGGATATGGAGAATCAGTTCCGAATATAAAATGTAAAACGGATGAATCGTGCTCGGAAGAAGAACACGAATTGAACAGGAGAAGTGAATTTGTAATTAAAAATTTGTAAATTCAAGGTTTAATAACGATTTGAAATCTAAATATTCAATTATGAAAAATCAATTTACATTGTGTTTGCTTTTGGCTTGCGTAGGATTCCAAAGCTGTAAAAAAAATGAAAATTTAAATGGAGCAGAAGTGTCAAACGAAAAAGACGCAACGTTTGTTAAGTCTGAATGTTTCAAGGCCATTTATGAAAGTGATACTCTTGACTTAAAATTCAACACCTTAAAAGACGGTAAGATAACAGGCGATATGATTATGAAAATTGAGTTTGCACCGGAAAAGACAGGGGAAATCAAGGGAGAATTTCGTGGAGATACTTTGTTTGCCGATTATACATTTACACAGGGACAAAATAAGCAGATTTTCAAAAATCCAATGGCATTTTTAAAACGAGGAAATGAGCTTGTTTTAGGAAATGGTTCTATAGTTACGTCACTTGGAGCTTCCTATTTTGAAAAAGGAAAACCTATTGATTTTGATAAAGTAAAATACAAGTTTAAAAGTGTTGAATGTAAATAAAAAATAGTTTGTTTTATCATCAATAAAAAAGCCGTTTCTTTTCTAAAGAAACGGCTTTACTATATTTTTAATATTTGTTTTATAGAACTTCTCCCTTAATTTTTAAAGCAACACGGCCATCAGGATGATTTACTGCATTGGTTTCAACAGTTATCGTTTTACGGATAGGACCTGCAGCCATATTGTATTTCACATCAATTTTACCTTTTTTGCCTGGCAAAATTGCTGATGTAGGTTTTGTCACAACGATTGAACTTACTGTGGATTCAGCAGATGTAATCAATAATGGAGCATCTCCTGTATTTGTAAATTCAAATGATCGAACTGCATTATCAGTTTTCGATATTTTACCATAATCGATAGTATTATCCTGAGCAGCAAATTCGATTTTTGGTCCCTTTTGGGAATAACCAATTGTGCTAAATAATACTATTGCAATAAAAGTGGCAACATTTTTCATTTTGAAATTGTTTTAAAGTTGTAAGTAAATATACTTTGTTTTAATTAATACGCAAATTAATATTTCGTTATTATTTCTCTTTTTATAGTGTACTTAATTATTTACTTTTGTCGTAACTTATAATTACAAAAACTGAACCAAAGTTTTAGTCTTTATTTGTTTATCAATTTAATCGTTTATAATAATGATTAATAATTAAGGTAAGATAGTAAGGTACTAATACATTAACGATTAAACTATACCCACAATAAAAATGACAATTCCAGCACAATTTGACGCTAAGACAATCGAGAATAAATGGTATGAGTATTGGATGAAAAATAATTATTTTCATTCTGAACCAGATCACAGAACACCTTATACAATTGTAATTCCACCGCCAAACGTCACTGGAGTCTTGCACATGGGACATATGCTGAACAATACCATTCAGGATGTTTTAATCCGTAGGGCTCGACTAAAAGGTTTTAACGCCTGTTGGGTTCCGGGAACGGATCACGCATCGATTGCGACTGAAGCAAAAGTGGTAGCAAAATTAAAATCGGAAGGAATCAATAAAAATGATTTAACCCGGGAAGAATTTTTGAAACATGCCTGGGAATGGACAGATAAGTATGGAGGTGTAATCTTAGACCAGCTTAAAAAACTTGGAGCTTCTTGCGACTGGGAAAGAACCAAATTTACGATGGATCCTGACATGTCAGCATCTGTAATTAAATCGTTTGTTGATTTATACAACAAAGGATTAATCTACAGAGGATACCGAATGGTAAACTGGGATCCGGAAGCTAAAACAACGCTTTCTGATGAAGAAGTTATTTACGAAGAACAACAAGGAAAATTATTTTTCTTAAAATATAAAATCGAAGGTTCAGAAGATTTCTTAACTATTGCAACAACACGTCCAGAAACTATTTTTGGTGATACTGCTATTTGTATCAATCCAAATGACGAGCGTTTTACACATTTAAAAGGTAAAAGCGCCATCGTTCCTATTTGTGGAAGAGTAATTCCGATTATTGAAGATGAATATGTAGATGTTGAATTCGGTACAGGATGTTTGAAAGTAACTCCTGCACACGATATGAATGACAAAACGTTAGGAGAAAAACACAATCTTGAAATCGTTGATATTTTTAATGAAGATGCTACATTAAATAGCTTCGGATTACATTATCAGGGAAAAGATCGTTTTGTAGTTCGTACTGAAATTGCAAAAGAATTAGAAGAAACCGGAGCTTTGGCGAAGACCGAAATCCATTTGAATAAAGTAGGAACATCTGAAAGAACCAAAGCGGTAATCGAGCCAAGATTATCAGACCAATGGTTCTTGAAAATGGAAGATTTAGTAAAACCGGCAATTAAATCGGTTTTAGAAACGGGAGAGATTAAATTACATCCAAAACGTTTCGAAAACACTTATGCACACTGGTTAAACAATATCCGTGATTGGAATATCTCTCGCCAATTATGGTGGGGACAACAAATTCCGGCGTATTATTATGGTGATGGAAAAGAAGATTTTGTTGTAGCTGAAAACATTGAAGATGCTTTAGCTTTAGCGAAAGAAAAAACTAACAACCAACAACTAACAACCGACAACCTTAAGCAGGATGTCGATGCTTTAGATACCTGGTTTTCATCATGGTTATGGCCAATGTCCGTTTTCGGAGGAATAATGGATCCCGAAAGTGCCGATTACAAATATTATTATCCAACAAATGACTTGGTAACTGGTCCGGATATTTTATTTTTCTGGGTTGCGAGAATGATTATAGCAGGTTACGAATATGCTGGCGAAAAGCCATTCACAAATGTATATTTGACTGGTTTAGTTCGTGATAAACAACGTCGTAAAATGTCTAAATCATTAGGGAATTCTCCTGATCCTTTAGACCTGATCGAAAAATTTGGTGCAGATGGTGTTCGTGTAGGATTGCTTTTGAGTGCTTCTGCAGGAAATGATATCATGTTTGATGAAGAATTGTGTCTTCAGGGAAAATCATTTACAAACAAAATATGGAATGCCGTTAGATTGATTAAAGGATGGGAAGTTTCAGAAACAATTTCGCAACCTGAATCATCAAAAGTAGCCATCGAATGGTACGAAGCGAAGTTGCAGCAAACTTTAGTAGATATTGAAGATAATTTTGAGAAATACAGAATTTCAGATTCATTAATGGCCATTTATAAATTGGTTTGGGATGATTTCTGTTCCTGGTTTTTAGAGATGATCAAACCGGCGTATCAACAACCAATTGATAAAGCCACTTTTGATAAAGCAATCGAAATGTTAGAAAGCAACTTGAAGTTACTTCACCCATTTATGCCTTTCTTAACCGAAGAAATTTGGCATTTAATTGCTGACAGAACTGCTGAAGAAGCTTTAATCGTTTCAACATGGCCGGAATTAAAATCTTTTGATGCAAAATTAATTGCAGATTTTGAAAACTCGATTGAAGTGATCTCAGGAATCAGAACAATTCGTAAGGAAAAGAATATTGCAATGAAAGACAGTATTGAATTAAAAGCAATTAACAGCGAAAAATTCTCTACGTATTTTGATTCTGTAATAACGAAATTAGGAAACGTTTCAGCTTTCGAATATGTTTCTGCTAAAGTAGACGGAGCATTATCTTTCCGTGTAAAATCAAATGAATATTTCATTCCGATTTCAGGAGGAAATATTGATGTTGAAGCTGAAATTGCAAAATTGACTGCAGAGTTGGTTTATACGCAAGGTTTCTTAAAATCAGTTCAGGCAAAATTATCGAATGAGAAATTCGTTGGCGGAGCACCCGAAAAAGTTTTGGCAAATGAAAGACAAAAAGAAGCCGATGCTTTGGCAAAAATTACCACAATTGAGCTAAGTATTGCTGGTTTGAAATAAGAATTAAATTCTCATTTAATTTATAAATTTATAGACCCGACAGGTTGTAAAAACCTGTCGGGTCTGTTGTTTTTACAAGTATCGTTTTTTCTAAAAAAATAGTTGACTTTTTTTAATTTTTATATCTTAAAAAAATATAATTTTAATACGGTTTTACGCTATTTAAATTTTCTTTTTCAATGAAAAACATTCTTCTGTTCGCATTGGTTTTATATCTGTTGCTATCTTGTTCAAATAAAATTGAAAAAGTTGAAAAATCCTTTTATTACTGGAAAAGCGATCAATGGAATATGTCTTCAAAAGAAATAGCTGTCATTAAGGATTTGAAAGTTCCTAAAATTTACATTAAATTCTTTGAGGTTGATCATAATGAAAATTACGGAAATTTTCCCATATCAAAGACTAGTTTACGGCTTTATGATCTGGATAGTCTGACCATTGTTCCGACAGTTTATTTAAAGAATGAAATTTTTAAAATCAGCAGTAAGCCAGGTTTGGATACTCTTGCGAATAATATTAATTTTCTAATCAATAAATATTCAAAAGACAAATTTGAAAGGACTAAACCTGTAAAGGAATTTCAAATGGATTGCGATTGGACTTTGACTACAAAAGAAAATTATTTCTATTTTTTGAAAAAACTAAAAGAAATTTCGAAAAAAGAAATTAGTTGTACTTTACGTTTATATCCTTACAAATATCCCGAAAAAATGGGGATTCCGCCTGTAGATAAAGCTACTTTGATGTGTTATAATTTAGTAAATCCGTTAGAAAATCATTCTAAAAACTCCATTTTAGATGTCGGTGAGCTGGAACTTTATCTCAACAAAAAAAGAAAATATCCTTTACATTTAGATATTGCATTGCCTGTATATTCCTGGATGCAGGTTTATCAAAACAATCGGTTTGCCAAAGTTATTTACAATTCACATAAACAAATATTGAAATCTTTAAAGGAGATAAAACCAATGTGGTATGAAGTAACAAAAGATACGGTTGTAAACGATTTTTATTTAAGGGTGGGAGATAAGATTAAATATGAAAATTTAACTCCCGAAAAAATTGATAAGGCAATTCAGGTCATCAGGAAAAATGTAGTTTTTGATGAGAATACCACAGTCACTTTATTTCATTTAGACGAAGAACAATTAAGCAATTACACCAATGAAGAACTTTCTGGTTTTTATACTAACTTTAGTAAGTAGTACCCTTTTTGCTTGTGGCTTTTATCCTTTTGGAGAAGAAATTCGCTTTTCGTTTTTAAAGCCGGAGACTTTTGGCTATGAATCTTATTCTGAATTTATTTATTCATCCAATTTGTTTTATCCAAATAATGAGGGAGTATATTTAAAAGGTACAATTGATCCAAATGAAGATCTTTGGAAAAAATACTGTAAAAATAAAGTTGCTGTTGAAGCGATAAGAACCGTTTTATTAGAATTTAAGGAAGAAGATATTACTGCAAAAAGTACGAATGAAATGATCCGTTACTTGTATCAGATTAAAAATTTTGAAGCTATTGATTATTTAAAGTTTGCCAAGAGTTGTGAATTCTTTAATGGAAACTATGAGGATACCTGGGAAAGGAAAGAAAGTTATGCTATGCCAAAAAGAAAAGATCTTATTGACAAAGCCATACTTCTTTCCAATAAAACAACCAGTAAAGAGTTGAAAAAGAGATACACTTTTCTTGTAATTAGACTGGCCTACTATAATAATGATCTGGAAAAAATAAAAATATTATATGATGGAGTCTTTAAATCTCAAAAAAAAGCGGATATACTTAATTATTGGAGTTTATATTTTAGAACACTTGCAGAAACAAATAAAGCTTTAGCTAATTTTTATGCCGCTCAGGTTTTTGTAAATGCACCAGATAAACGTTTTATGATTGCCGGAGCTTTCAATACTAAAATCCCTATTGATTCGGTTTTGAAATATGCTAAAACAAATCAGGAAAAAGCAAATGTTTATCTTTTGGCCGGGATTAAAAAAAGTGACCAATCATTGTATTACTTAAAGCAGATTTACAAATACAATCCAAAATTTGATGGATTATCATTTTTACTGTTAAGGGAAATCAATAAAATTGAGGATTGGGTTTTTACACCCTATTATTCATTGTTCAATCCCTCAGTTTCAGAATTTGATTACTGGTCGGAAGACAAAAACAATTCGATAAAAGACATTTTGCAGCGTGTTGAAAAAGACAGGGCTTATGCAGGCGAAGTATTGCAGTTTATCAAGACTGTAAACCTTAAAAAGATTGACAATCCATTTTTATGGAAAATAAGTAAATCCTATTTGGCATTCGTAACTAAAGACAATAAGGGCTGTTTGAATCAAATTGACATATTGGAAAAAAGCATTTCTCAGACAGATTCGATTTATAACCAAATTAAAATTATAAAAGCTCTCGCCCTAACTGCAAACCAGCAAAAAGATAATGCTTTTATTTTGGATGATGTAAAACCAATTCTTCTTAAAAATGAAAAGCACAAAAAATTTCTCTTTGCCATTGGAAGAGAGTTAGAGTATAAAGGAAACACAACTGATGCAGCTTTTTTGTATTCTAAACTTAATGATATACAAAACGATTATGATAATTACAGCACTGCATATTGGAAAACGAATAAAAATAAGAGAAGCAGGTACAATTACACGGATTATTTTTCTGATTACTTCAATTATATAGATGTGATTTATTCTCCGGAGCAAGTAGAAAAAATTGTAGAAGAAATTGAAAACAGTGATCTTGATTTATTTTCTGTTTGGAAACATAGCATTATTAAAAATGAAAGATCAAAATTGAATGATTTAATCGGAACAAAATACATTCGTCAGAATAATTTAGAAAGTGCGATTACATACTTCAAAAAAATTAATTCTACCGATATACCTAAATATTCCGATTGCTTATGGGAAAGACCGAATTGTTCCGTAGCTGGTTTATTTGATACAAACCCATTTTTTGTTTTAAAATATACACCTCATTTTATTGATCAGAAAAAACATTTTATAGTCAATAAACAAAGTATTACCGAACACCTCATTCTGTATCTCAACAAAGCATCCGATGCTAAGGAGGAAAACAGGGATTATTATTATTTTCTGGCTGCCAATAGCTATCTTAATATGACACAATATGGCAACTCGTGGATGATGCGCCGTTATTACAAAAAGAGTGATTATGATGAATCACCTTATGAGGATGAAAAGGAGTATTATCAATGTGATTTGGCCAAGAAATATTATCTTTTGGCTCTTAAACATGCAAAAAACAATAATTTTAAAGCCTTGTGCCTGAGGATGGCAGGAAGATGTGAAAAGAATAAACTACAGTATCAATATCAATACGATTATAATGATAAAATTGAAGACTATGATGCATTTTTATGGGATAAAAACAAATATTATCAGGATTTAAAATCGAATTACGAAGATGATTACGAATATTTGATTTCTGATTGCAGTGCATTCGAAGAATATTTCAAAGCCAGAAGATAAAAAAATCCCGATACTATATTTCTACAGTATTGGGATTTTTTTGAGATAATATTTTATTCCCTTTTTCTACTTCTCAAAACCAAAAACAGAGGATAAGAAACCAAAGTAATTCCAAGAATAATGATAAAGCTTACAGGATCGCTGTAAATAAATCCAGCCAACAATGCCATCGAAGCTATAATAGCAATAATGGTTGTCCACGGATACCAAACTGAACGATAGGGCCTTGGTAAATCAGGTTCTGTAACTCTTAATTTTAAAAGAGAAAAATAAGCCAGTCCCCAAACTATTATGGAAGTAAAGGCTGCGAAGGAAAATAATACTTCAAACGAACCAATACAAATCAGGAATAAACTAAACAATGATGAAACCAGAAGTGCTACGATGGGAGTTCCGCCTTTATTTACCATTGTTCCTTTTTGAATAAAAAAACCATCACGGCTCAATCCGTACAAGATTCTTGGCGGAATCATCATAAAGGCATTCAAAATACTGATTAATGAAAAAATTGAAATAACTGTTACTATGATGGCTCCGTTTTTTCCAAAAATAACATTGGCAACGTCAGCTGCAGCCAGATTAGATTTTGAAATAGATTGAACTGATAAAACATGAAAAAAGGCGACATTTAATAATACATAAATTGCAATTACAAGTAGTACACCGCTAAACAATGACTTCGGAATGTTTTTACCCGGATCATCATTTTCTTCCGCAAAGAAACAAACACTGTTCCATCCATTATAAGTTCCGATGATTAATTGAAGCGATTTGAAAAACCCGAATAACAAACCAATCTGAAAGAATGCATTATCTTTTTGAACTGTGGGTAATTGTATTCCGGAAAACATAAAACAGGCAATAACCAGAGCCACAAAACAGATAACTTTCAGGAAACTGGTAATCTGCTGGATGGCACTTCCGTTTTTTACTCCACTCAGGTGAAGTATAACAAATGCAAGTAATAATGAAATAGCAATTACTGTCGAAAAACTCGCAAGACCAGGAAACACAATAATAATATATTCGCTGATTACGATACAATAAAAAGCTGGCGGAATAGCATTGGTAATGTAATCAAACCAGCCCGACAAGAAACCGGCATAATTACCAAAAGCCCTTTTAATATAATTGTAAGACCCTCCGGCTTTTGGCAGCATTGTAGCAAGTTCAGCATATGAGTTGGCACCAATTAAAACAAACAATCCTCCAAAAAGCCAGGAAGCAATTATAAGCCAGTAGTTGCCTAACATTTCGGCAATTGTTCCGGGAGTACGCAAAATTCCAACACCAATGGTTCCTCCAATTAATACGGCTATGTTAAAACTTAAGCCTAAACTTTTTTTTAATTGATTGTTTTTTGAATCACTCATTTATGGATTTTTTGGTTTTGAAGGAATTAATTTTAAGTCTGTAAAAGTAACTATTATTATAAGACTCCGTTTAAAATAGAAAATCTCATTTAGTTGGATAAATGAGGTTTTGTATTTGTTATTTTTTATTGATTTTTTGTGCCATTCCTTCCCAGTGTGCAGCGAGATCATCATAATTAACAGGGTTTGAAGGTTTCTGATTCGGCAATCTGCCCGATTCAAATGCCCTGACGAGAATGGTTTCAATTAAGTAATCTTCATTGACTTCATACGGTTTATATTCTCTTTTAAGGCTGATATCAAACATATTAGCAGTGGTGTTGGACACAAACGCCTTAAAGCCGCTTTTTAAGGTTTTTACCAGTTCATAGGACGTAATTCCGGTTTGTCGATGAATCAGTTTGACTAGAATTTGTCCTTGTTTACGGGAGAGTTTTTTAAGTCTGGCCTCAAACTCATTATTCAGATAATCTTCAACGATTTTAAAATATTTTTTCTTTTCACGACTCGTTTTTAAACGTGCCATTCCGTTGTTTAATGCAGTAAGCCTGTCTGCAGCAAGTCTTGCGTAGGGATATACTTTATATACCCTGTTCTGAAGGATCATGAATTGCTTCTGGGCTTCGGGATCTAATTTTTCTTTAGAAATAATAATTTCAGGTAATTCAATTGTGTCGTTCAGAATTGAATCGTTTTCAGTAAGCGTGTAGCCCATCTCAGAATTATTTTTCGGAGTTATCTGTGCCTTACCAGCAATAGAAATTAAAAGAAAAAATAAAATGCAAATTGTAAATCTCATGGAATATTAATTTTTTTAGTAAAACTATACATTTTATACACAATTGTAAGACCAAAATTATCAATTCAAATGATAATCGGATTAGTAAAAAAAATAAAATGTAATTCATTTTTACTGCTCCCTAATCTTATATAAGCAGACCAATCAGTATAAACAGACACGCAAATATAAGATGTATTCCAATAAAATAAGACGCGATAAGTTTAGTTCTGTTTATAATAATAATCTTTTTTCAATTATAGCAAAAATGTTGCCATTAAAAAATTACAGCAATATAGCAAAGGATTTGTAATTTAGTAAAAATGGCTTACCTTCACATTGTATAAAAATAAAGTAATTCGGGTGTTAGCAGAAGATTCAGGATCAAATTATCCATTTTTAAAAAATGGCGGAGACTTAGGAAAAATCATAGGAGAATTTGACTGGTCAGTTACATCAATAGGAGTTTTAAGCTCCTGGCCACAAAATCTTACTACTACTGTGGGAATTATGCTTGCTTCCAAAATCCCTATGTTTCTTGTTTGGGGATCTGATAAAATTATTTTGAATAATGATTCTTTTGGTTCATTACTGCATAGAACCGGAACAAAACCAGAAATTTTAGGTAAATCAATTACGCAGGGTTTTAATGAAGACTGGGCCATTGTTGTTAAATCAATAGGAGATATAATTGAAAATGACAAAACATTTTCAGAACATCAAATTATTCTTAATCAGGATCTTCAAAATAGTTCCCTAAATATTGATTACTGTCCAATAGTTGGATTGCAGGGTACAACAGAAGGAGTACTGGTTACTTGTACTGCTATTGCCACTGATACTATAATAAACCAACAAAAAGCCGAGCAAAACCAAAGAGTGATTAGTGCTATGTTTGAACAGTCATCTGTTGCCATAGCTACAATTAGCGGTGAAGATTTAGTTTTTCAAAGTGCCAATAGTTTTTATGGTGAACTTGTAGGACGTCTTCCAGCCGACATTATAGGTAAGCCACTATTGGAGGCATTGCCTGAAATAAAAGGGCAGGGTTTTGATCAACTATTAAAAGACGTTATTAGTACCGGAAAACCTTTTATTGCCAAAGAGGTTGAGGTGCAGCTCTTGCGTGATGATAAACTTCAGGATGTTTATGTTGATCTTACCTATCAAATCAACCGTAGTGCAATCGAAAATGAAACTTCTGTATTGGTAATAGCTACCGATGTAACACAACAAGTGCTTAGCCGGCGTAAGGTTGAGGAAAGTGAAAGCAGGTTGCAGGACTTAATTGCTGCAGCGCCAGCAGGTATCGGTTTATTTGTGGGACGAGACCTGATTATTGAGCATCCAAACCAAACTTTTATAGATATTGTAGGCAAAGGAACTGGTGTCGAAGGTCTTCCTTTGAGGGAAGCAATGCCAGAGCTTATAACAGAAGGTCAGGAATATCTTAAAATTCTTGATGATATATTTACAACCGGTGTACCTTTTATTTCACCTGCTTCACTGGTTAAAATCGTACAAAATGGTGTACTGAATGATAATTATTATAATATATCTTATACGCCCTTACGTAATCATACTGGTGAAATTTATGCCATTTTAGATATTGCTATTGACGTGACAGCTCAAGTATTAGCGCAACAGGCTATGGAGCAAAGTGAAGCCCATCTGCAATTGCTAAGGGATACTGTACCGGCAATGATTTTTTATCTGGATGAAAATGAGAGATACCGGTCTTACAATACTGTTTTTATGGATTGGTTTTCTGTTGGTAAAGAAGAGGCTATAGGAAAAACAGTGCTTGAATTTCTTGGAGAAGCCGCATACGCAAAGACATTACCTCATCTGGAAATTGCTTATGGCGGCGAACAGGAAAAGTATGAAATGTTTGCTCCTTCGAGAATGGGAGTGGAAAGATGGTTAAGTATTGTATACACGCCACATAAAAATAATGAAGGAAAGGTTATTGGAATTATAGTGCACGCAACTGATATTACAAAGAATAAGAAGGATGAAAAGACCTTGCTTGATTCTATAAATAAATTAGAGCTGGCAGAACAATCCCTCTTAAATGCGGTAGAATTGGCTCAGCTTGGTACGTGGACAATGGACTTTGCCACAGGCATTACAAAAATGTCCCAGCGTCATGTTGATATGTTCGGTATGAGTGGGACAGAAGTTACATCAGATGAAGCTGTTTCTGTTATTGAAGAGTCAGATAGAAATCATGTAGTGGAGGCACTTATTGCGGCGCAACAATCTGGTTCGGATGGAAGATTTGATTCTGAATACAAAATAATTAATCAATCTACCGGTCGAGTACAAATAATTCATGCTGTTGGACAGACTTACTTTGACACTGAAGGAAAAGCAATCTCGATTTCAGGAACGGCACAGGATATTACGATACAAAGAGAGCTGCAATTGGAACTTGAAAATCAGGTAGAGCTTAGAACTAAAGAGTTGGCAAAAGTTTTAGAAGAATTACAAGGGTCTAATAATGAACTCAATCAAACCAATGAAGCATTATTACATTCGAATCAGGAACTAGCCCAGTTTGCCTATGTAGCGAGTCATGATCTGCAGGAACCATTAAGAAAAATACGCATTTTTACAGGTATCCTTGCAGAGGGTCGCTCTCACTTGAAGCAGGAGGAAATCATAACCAAAATAAATAAATCAGCAGGGCGGATGAGTCAGTTAATTGATGATTTACTGGCTTTTTCACGTCTTACAAAACCGGAAAAAACGACAGAATTTGTTGATATAGCTATGGTGTTACAAAATGTATGGGTCGATTTTGAATTGGCAGTACAGGAAAAAAATGCTAAAATAGTTATTGAAAAATTGCCAATTGTGAAAGCTGTAGGGCTCCAGATGAATCAGCTTTTTTATAACCTTGTGAGTAATTCTTTAAAATTTACAAATCCTGAAGTTGAGCCTAGAATTACCGTAAGTTCTACTATTGTATCTCACGAATATCTGGCTGGATATACCAGCTCACCATTGTTAGAAACAAATTATCATCATATTGTGTTTAGAGATAATGGAATAGGCTTTGAAAAAGATTATGAGAATCGCATTTTTGAAATTTTCAAACGTCTTCATACACAAAATATTTATCCGGGTTCAGGAATTGGACTCGCGCTATGCAAAAGGATAATATTAAATCACCATGGAGTGTTATTCGCAGAGTCAGAGCCTGGCAAAGGAAGTTCATTTCATATTTTCCTTCCGGCTGTCTCTTTGGTAATATGATTTCATGCTGAAATCATAGTTGTTTAAAATAAATTTCATTAAAAAGAAGCTGCCAAATACATTAGCATTACTTTCGTCAGTCTAAGAAGTATGAAAACTACTTTTGTATCTTTGCTTTTTTAAATTTCACAGATTGAGTTTGATGTGAAAAGCAAAAAGAATTTCGGTTTTAAATAAAAACAAAACATTACTAAAATTATAAATTAGCAAAAAATATTTTTATGAGTACAAAATCTATCTTAAAAGATACCTCAATCACTTTCCTGGAAAGTTACCTAAATAATGCTTCACCAACCGGTTATGAAAGTGAAGGACAAAAACTTTGGATGGACTATCTAAAACCTTATGTAGATACTTTTATTACAGATACTTACGGCACTGCAGTTGGAGTTATCAATCCTGATGCACCTTTTAAAGTGGTGATTGAAGGTCATGCTGATGAAATTTCCTGGTATGTAAATTATATCACAGATGACGGTTTGCTATATGTAATTAGAAACGGAGGTTCAGATCACCAGATTGCACCTTCAAAAAGAGTTAATATTCATACTAAAAAAGGAATTGTAAAAGGTGTTTTTGGATGGCCGGCGATTCACACGCGTTTACGTGATAAGGAAGAAATCCCAAAATTAAGTAACATTTTTATTGATTTAGGCTGCGAAACTAAAGAGCAGGTTTTAGAAAAGGGAGTTCATGTTGGATGTGTGATAACATATCCTGATGAATTCATGATTTTGAACGAAAATAAATTTGTGTGTCGTGCCATTGATAACAGAATGGGCGGTTTCATGATTGCCGAAGTAGCCCGTTTACTAAAAGAAAATAATAAAACACTACCGTTTGGATTATACGTGGTAAATTCAGTTCAGGAGGAAATTGGTCTGCGTGGTGCCGAAATGATTGCACAAACGATTAAACCAAATGTTGCTATCATTACAGATGTTTGCCATGATACAACAACACCAATGATTGATAAAAAAGTAGAAGGTGATTTAAAGATGGGTAAAGGGCCTGTAATTGCTTATGCACCTGCCGTTCAAAATAAACTGCGTGATTTAATCGTTGATACAGCTGAAGAAAATAACATTCCGTTTCAGCGTCACGCCACTTCAAGAGCGACGGGAACTGATACTGATGCATTTGCTTACAGTAATGGCGGTGTGGCTTCAGCATTAATTTCTTTGCCTTTGCGTTACATGCATACAACTGTTGAAATGGTTCAGAGAGAAGATGTTGAAAATGTGATTCAGTTGATTTATGAAACATTATTGAAAATTGAAAACAATGAAACTTTTTCTTATTTCAAATAAGAAATAATTTAAAACGTTAATTCGGTTATGTTCAAAAAATAACCGAATTAACAAATAAAATCTAAGCATGAAAATTTTACTGCTCGAAGACGATTTTACTTTATCCAAAGAAATAGCTGTATTCTTTGCTTCAAAAGAATTCGAGTGTGTTCCTTATTATGATGGCACATTGCTGCTAAGGAAATATTTTCCGTATGAATATGATTTAATTATTCTCGATATCAATGTTCCAGGAATAAACGGAATAGAAGTGTGTAAAAAAATCCGCGAAGTTGATAAAAAAACACCTATAATCATGTTGACCGCTTTTAGCGAAATTGAAGACAAACTGGCTTCTTTTGATAATGGTGCCGATGATTATTTAGTAAAACCTTTTCATTTCGATGAATTATATGCCCGAATTTTGTCACTTTTAAGACGAAAAGAAGTTCCACAGCAAGTAGAAAAAAAAATAATTATTCAGGATTTGGAAATTTTGGAAGACGATATGAAAGTTTTTCGCTCAGGCGAAGAAATCAAACTTACTCCAAAAGAGTTTAAACTGATTTTGATTTTGGCTCAAGCCAAAGGAAAAGTGCTTTCTAAGCAATTCATTGCTGAAAAACTCTGGGATTATCATATTGAGACCAATCAGAATACTATAGAAGTCTACATTAATTTTCTTAGAAAAAAAATCGATAAGGATCACGAGACAAAACTGATTCGTACCAAAATTGGATACGGATATTATCTAAGCGATAAGGAATGACTTTAAAAAACCGGATATCACTCGTAGTTAGTTTACTTTTTACAATCCTTTTTGGGTTGGCATCTACCGTGATATTTGTTTTATATTCTAATTTCAGGAAAGTAGAATTCCGTGAGCGATTGGAAATAAAAGCGCTTTCAAGCATTAAGCTTCTGGTAAACGTTAAAGAATTAGACGATCAGCTTTTGAAAATGATTGACCAGAATTCTATCAATAAGTTATACGACGAAAAAACGCTGGTGTTTGATTCCAATTACAAATTAATCTACAGCAGTATTGATGATGCTAAAATCAATTGGTCAATCGAGGATTTAAAGTACCTTAAAAAACATAAAACTTTTTTTAAACAACAAGGGAATTATGAAGTTTACGGAGTTTTTTATGATACAAATGATAAGGATTTTTATGCCCTGATCTCAGCAACAGATGATTATGGCAAACGAAAACTACTGTTTTTAAGATACACCTTGATTATATCCTATATCTTTTTTACTTGTATTTGCTGGGTTTTAACTTCTTTCATGGTTAAAAAAGCCATGAGTCCGCTGCGTATTTTCCATCAGAAAATAAAAAACATCAACGAAAATAATCTGGACACTCGCATTGCCTTAGAAAGCAATAAAAACGAAGTGGATCTGATTGCGAATGAGTTTAATTTCATGATGGACCGGATTGAGATTTCCTATCAAAAACAAAAAGAATTCACATCACATGCATCTCATGAGCTGAGAACCCCTCTTTCCAGAATTACTTCGCAAATTGAAAATACAATTTCAGATTCGTCAACTTCTGATAAAGGAAAAAGCTTTTTAAGAACAATTTTATCGGATGTCAATCAGTTAACTGAATTGATTACTTCTTTGTTGGTACTTTCAAAAATAGATAACAATAATCAGGAAAATAATGAGGTGCATCGTATGGATGAAATTCTGTTTTCGGCAATCGAGAGCGTAAATAAAAGCTTTCCGGATTTTGTAATTCTCTTCGATATGGAAGAAAGCGACAATTTAGATACCGCTTTAGAAATTAAAGGAAATAAAAATTTACTGGAAATTGCTTTAGGTAATGTTTTAAAAAATGCCTGTGCCTATTCAGACAACAAACAGGCGGAAGTAAAAATAAGTACCCACGAACATCAACTGATTATTTCGGTTTTAAATACCGGAAAAACACTGAGCGAAACAGAACAAAAAAATCTGTTTCAGCCTTTCATGCGTGGGAAAAATTCAAAAGGAACTTCAGGTTTCGGACTAGGGTTGCGAATTGTCAATCGTATTTTAACACTTCATAAGGCTCAAATTAGGTATAGTGTTCCAAAGGAAAACACAAATCTGTTTCAATTGATTTTTCATTAAAAGATAATAAATCTTAACCCTTTGATTTAATTATTAGAATCGTCAGTTCGAGTGTTTTTTGTGCAGAGAAACGGAACAAAAAATGTATCGAGAACCGTTTTAAATGATAATTTTTCTGTTCTCAATACCATTTTCTATCGAAAATCACTCGAACTGATAAAAAATTGTCATCAAAAACTAATTACACTCAACGGTTTAATCTTATACTTAATAACATTTTTAAGTTCTTTTTAAGTTGCATCTTAAGGCGTCTTAAAGCCTTGTCATAGCATCTTTGTATCAAATAAAAATGATACAATGAAAAAGTTATTTGCATTATTCCTGCTGATTACCACCGGTCAGATGGTTTTGGCTCAAAAAACAATCACTTTAGAAGACTGTGAAAGTCAGTTTTTACAGAACAACCTTTTTTTGCTGGCTTCACATTACAACGTTGATGCCTCAAAAGCACTCACTATTCAGGCTCGTATTTGGGAAAATCCAATGATTACGGCAGAATTGAACGCATACAATCCGGATCGGGATAAATATTTTGATGTTGGAAAACAAGGTCAAAAAGTATTTGGTATAGAGCAGTTGATTTATCTGGGCGGAAAAAAGCGTAACGAAATAAAACTAGCAAAAACCAATGAGCAACTGGCAGAATTACAATTCAATGACTTGCTGAGAACCCTAAAACTGCAATTGCGTAAAAGTTTTTACGCGGTTTACTACAACACTAAAAGTCTAGAAACTACAGACAAACAGCTGGCACATATTGAGGATTTGATTAATTCCTATTCAGTTCAGGCGCAGAAAGGCAATATTCCGTTAAAGGATGTTGTGCGTTTGCAATCACTTTATCTGAATTTTAAAAATGACCGATTGGAAGTGATAAATGATAATATCGAGGAACAGGCCAACTTGAAACTGCTTTTGAATGTAACTGAAGAAATTGTTCCAAATGTTTCAAAAGAGGAATTTAATAAATACCTGAAAACGATTGATTTTGACTTAAAATCTTTTGAAAACGAAGCCATTGCCAACCGACCTGATTATTTAGCAAGACAAAAAGAAATTGATGCTAATGAGCTGAATGTCAAATGGCAAAAATCGCTTTCTGTTCCTGATATTACTTTAGGGGCGAAATACGATCAGCGAAGCGGTGCTTTTAATAATGAGGCAAATCTAACCGTTGGAATTCCGTTACCGCTTTGGAATCAAAACAAAGGAAATATCAAATATGCCCAGACCATTTTGGCTCAATCTAAGGTTGAAAAGCAAAATTTTGATCTGCAGTTACAAAACGAAATTACCTCTGCCTGGAATAAATGGGAGGAATCAAGAAAGAATTATGTGGTTGTAAAACCAAATGTAAATTCAGATTTCGAAGCAGTTTACAACGGGATTCTGACGAATTTCCAGAAAAGGAATATCAGTTTGCTGGAATTCACAGATTTTATGGAAAGCTACAATCAGGTAAATATCCAGGTAAATGAATTGAAGAAAAAACTGGCGCTGTCTGCCGAAGAATTAAACAGTACAATCAATAAGGACTTATTTTAAAAACAAATAAAATGAAACATAAACTAATTATAGGAATTGCAATTGTGAGTTTATCCATCGCAGGCTGTAAAAATGATGTAGAAAATCCACAGACGAATATCACTTTTGCATTAAGCGACAACATGCTGAAAACGACAACAACAGCAGTTGCACAAACCCAGCCTGTAAAAAACGAATTGAGTTTTTACGGGAAAATCATGGCCGACAATAATAAAATGATCGATGTTTATCCGCTTGTGGGTGGAAACGTAATCAAAGTGAATGTGGAGCTTGGAGATTATGTGAAAAAAGGACAAATTTTGGCGACTATAAAAAGTACGGATATTGCCGATTTCGAAAAACAATCTCTGGATGCTAAAAGTGATTTACTTGTAGCCAAAAACAGTTTGAAAGTAGCCCAGGAATTATTTGACGGAAAATTAAATTCGGAAAGTGATGTACTTCAGGCAAAATCTGAAGTAAACAAAGCGCAATCTCAATTAAGCAAAGTTCAGGAAACGTATAAAATCTATAACATCAAAGCAGGATCTATTTACGAAGTAACAGCTCCAATTAGCGGTTTTATCATTCAGAAAAGCATCAATCAGGACATGCTTTTACGTAACGACCGTTCTGAAAATATCTTTGATATTGCTGAAATCAGTGAAGTCTGGGCAATGGCCAATATTAACGAAATTGACATCAATAAAGTAAAATTAGGAATTGATGCTGATGTGACCACGATAAGTTATCCTGATCAGGTTTTTAAAGGAAAAGTAGATAAAATTTTCAATGTTATTGATCCGGAAACAAAGGCGATGCAGGCAAGAATTAAACTTAAAAATCCGGGATTTTTACTGAAACCGGATATGAATGCCAATATCAAATTATCTTTTAAGGAAGACAAATCAATGATTGCTGTTCCAAGTGACGCTATTGTTTTTGACAAAAGCAAAAACTTCGTAATGGTTTTTAAAGACCGAAACAATATTGAAACCAGACAAGTTGAGGTTTACAGAGTTGTAGGCGCTACGACTTATATTTCAAGCGGTTTAGAGGAAAATGAAAAAGTCATTACCAACAATCAGTTATTTATTTACCGTGCTTTAAACGAATAAGACATGAACAAATTCATACGAAATATTATTGCTTTTTCGCTCAAGAACAAAGCATTTACCTTTTTTTGGGTAGGATTACTGGCAGTTGCAGGATTTATTTCCTTCAAAAATATGCCCATTGATGCTTTTCCGGATGTGACCAACACCCAGATCATCATCATCACACAATGGAACGGAAAAAGTGCAGAAGAAGTAGAGCGTTTTGTGACTTCTCCTATTGAAATTTCCATGAACTCGGTTCAGAAAAAGACCAGTGTGCGAAGTATTACCATGTTTGGTTTATCGGTCATCAAAATCATTTTTGACGATGGTGTCGATGATACTTTTGCCCGTTTTCAGGTCAATAATTTACTGAAAAACGTAACGCTCCCGGATGATGTTGAACCTGATGTTCAACCGCCTTATGGACCAACAGGAGAAATCTTCAGGTACATTGTTACAAGTGACAGCAGGGACAGCCGTGAATTACTGACCTATCAAAACTGGGTAATCGACAAACAGCTTCGTTCTGTTCCCGGTGTGGCTGATTTGAATGTTTTTGGAGGTCAGACCAAAACGTATGAAGTTGGTGTTGATCCGGTAAAATTAGCGAAATACAATATTACACCGCTTCAGATTTATAATGCTGTTGATGCAGGAAATCTAAATGTTGGTGGTGATATCATCGAAAAAAACGGACAGGCTTTTGTGGTTCGCGGAGTTGGACTTTTAAAATCCAGAAAGGATATTGAAAATATTATTGTTGACGATGCCGGAGGAAATCCAATATTAGTCAAAAATGTAGCTTCGGTGTATGAAAGTTCTATGCCAAGGGTTGGGCAGACAGGAATTGGCGATAATGACGATGCTGTCGAGGGAATTGTCGTAATGCGTAAAGGTGAAAATGCTCAGGAAACATTAACCTTAATCAAAGATAAAATCAAGGATTTAAATGAAAATGTACTTCCGAAAGACATCAAAATAGAAACCTTTTATGATCGTGATAACCTGATGAATTTCACGACCGATACGGTAATGCACAATTTATTCGAAGGAATTATTCTGGTAACCTGTGTTGTATTTCTTTTTATGGCCGACTGGAGAACGACTTTTACCGTTTCTATCGTTATTCCGCTTTCCTTATTATTCGCATTTTTATGTTTGAAAATGATGGGAATGAGTGCCAACCTATTGAGTTTAGGAGCGGTCGATTTCGGAATTATTATTGATGGCGCTGTGGTAATGGTCGAGGGATTATTTGTGGTTTTGGACAAACGGGCCCATGAATTAGGAATGACTGCCTACAACAAAATTGCAAAAGGAAGCCTGATCAAAAAAACCGGAACTGAAATGGGGAAAGCCATCTTCTTTTCAAAGTTAATTATCATCACGGCCTTACTGCCCATATTTGCTTTTCAAAAAGTAGAAGGAAAAATGTTTTCTCCTTTAGCCTTTACATTAGGTTTCGCCTTATTGGGAGCATTGCTTTTTACTTTGACACTGGTACCGGTTTTGTCTCACATTCTTTTGAATAAAAATGTAAAAGAAAAAAACAATCCGTTTGTGAATTTCTGGGACCGAATAGTAAGCAAAGGTTTTGCCTGGACATTCAAATATAAAGTAAGAACACTAATTGCTTCATTTGCTATTATTGCTGTAACATTTTTTTCGGCTAGTTTTTTAGGAACTGAGTTTTTACCGCAACTAAATGAAGGCGCTTTGTGGGTAACGGCAGAATTGCCAATGAGCACCTCACTTCCTGAAAGCGTGAAAACGGCAGCTATGATTCGAAAAGATCTGGAAAGTTTTTCGGAAGTGAAAAAAGTATTGTCTCAAACAGGACGAAGTAACGACGGAACAGATCCCAACGGTTTTGGATTCATTCAGCTTCAGGTTGATTTAAAACCTAAGTCTGAATGGAGTCGAAAAATCAGCATGGATGAACTGATTAATGAAATGGATGAGAAATTAAAAGTACATCAGGGAATTATGTATAATTATTCTCAGCCCGTTATTGATAACGTAGCGGAATCGGTAGCAGGTTTTAAAGCATCCAATGCTGTTAAAATCTATGGAGATGATTTGGATAGACTCGATGAATTATCCAATGAAGTTCTCGCAAAGATCAAAAATATTCCGGGTATAAAAGATGCCGGAATCTTAAGAAATGTGGGGCAGCCAGAAATAAGTGTTATTTTAGACAGAGAAAAAATGGCCGCATACGGAGTAACATTAGGAGATGCTCAGGCCGTTTTAGAATTGGCTTTTGGAGGAAAAACTGCTACTCAAAAATACGAAGATGAAAAGAAATTTGATGTTAGGGTTCGTTTTTCAAAAGAATACCGTAAAGACGAAAAAGACCTGGCAGAACTTAAAGTTCCAACCATCAGCGGTGCTAAAATTCCTTTGAAAGAAATCTGTGACATTAAAACCGTTACCGGCCCTGCTTTTATTTACAGGGATAATACCAAACGATTTATTGGTGTGAAATTCTCTGTTCGTGATCGGGATTTAGGAAGTACAATAGCAGAAGCGCAAGCTAAAGTTGCCGAAGTAAAAATGCCAAACGGCTACACAACGGGTTGGACAGGGGAATTCGAAAATCAGGTTCGTGCCAGCGAGCGTCTGGCTCAGGTAGTGCCAATTAGTTTAATCGGAATTTTTGTTTTGCTTTTTATTCTTTTCGGAAATATTAAGGATTCACTATTAGTTTTATCGAATGTTCCGTTTGCCATAATTGGAGGAATCGCAGCATTACATTTCACAGGAATGAATTTCGGAATCTCTGCAGGAGTTGGATTCATTGCTCTTCTCGGTATTTGTATACAAAATGGTGTGATTTTGATATCAGAATTTCATCAAAATCTCAAGGCAAAATTTAATCTGGAAGAATCCATTTTTATGGGAGTTAAAGCCAGAACAAGGGCAGTAGTGATGACAGCTTTAATGGCATCTATCGGTTTATTTCCGGCTGCAATTTCTACCGGAATCGGATCCGAGTCACAAAAACCATTGGCGATTGTAATTATCGGAGGTTTAGTAACAGCTACGGTTTTAACTTTATTGGTTTTCCCAATTTTGTTCTGGATCTTCAACCGTAAAAAACATGCTCCTATAGAATAGAAGTTAATATTATGTTGGTTATATTAATTTCAAATGAAAAAGCATCATTATTTTTAATGGTGCTTTTTCGCTTTTATAAATGAGTTGAAAAAGATTATTTTCTGGAGCTGATTCCTGCTATTCGCTATATCTTTTTTGCTCAAAAAAAGAGCAAAAAAGGATATCGCTGCTATCAGGGCTACATAAAAATGCAAAAGACCTTCTGGTGAAAGAAGGTCTTTTTATATTTTCGTGTACTAATTCAAAAATATTTTGTGAAGCTATTATTTTAAATCTTTCAAAAGAGCAACTGCTTCTGTTGCATTTGATAATTGTGCATATTTCAAAGCATTAAAACCTTTTTCATTTTTAATACCAGGTTTAGCTCCTTGTGCTAATAAGATTTTGATTATTTCCACTTTGTTATAACGTGCAGCTGTCATTAATGGAGTCATGTCATCTTCTGCTTTTTCATTTACATTAGCTCCATACTCGATAAATTTTAAAACGATCTGGATATCCCCTTTAGATATTGCAACATTTAATGGTGTTGCATCATAATGTTCTGTAATAATACTTTTGTCTTTATTAATAGACAAGTTTGAAGCTAAAGAAACATTTGTAAAAGCTACTAAAGCAATTCCTAAATAAACGATTGAATTTTTCATAATGATTGTTTGTTAATTGATTGATTATTTTATGATGATTTTTTAATTCTGATGTAAAGGTATGTTAAAAACACGTATTATGTATTACAAGGTACTATGTTTTAACTATTTCTTAACATTTGCTTAATATTTACTCATTTACCGAGCTTATTTATATAGACGCCTAATAATACAAAATGTTACACAATATTAAATTATTATATAAAATAGCATGAAATTGTTATATTTATAAAATTATGATCCTATTTCTATAACTTGATAATTAATCAGAATTTCTTAAAAATTAGGAAGTTAAATTAGTATCAATGATTACAGATGATGATTTAGAGAAGAGAAAATAAATTTGTAAATAATATAAGTTGAGTGAGCTTAAATTAGTTTATAAATAGCTTAAACAATTTTAGAATTATCTCAGTTTAAAATTCTTTTGATAAATATTGTTTAAGTCATTTTCAAACCATACATAAGGGTAATTATAAAATTTAATAAAGTCCGGAACGCTTAAATTTCCGGGAAAAGGAGCGTAGTAATGAGTTGGACTCACACTATCATTTCGCCAAACCAAAACATAGGCCAATTCTAAATTTTGTGATTTTAATGCTTTTAAAAGAGTTCCTGTCCACCAGTTTGCATTCGGAATCGATTCTAAACCGGTTTCGGTAAAGGCGGCTAATTTTTTCTTTTTGATTGCAATGTCTGAGAATATTTTCAGTTTTTTTACTCCTGATTCTAAATCGTATTTTCCATCTCTTCCAAAATCGCCATAATCATCCATTCCAAACAAATCCACAAATACATCACCGGGATAACGTTCTAAATATTCTTCTTCAGAATTGAATCGGTTGTCAGGGGAAAAGGCATAAATAAAATTGTGAACACCCAAAGTATCTTTTAAATAGGAAACGGTAAATTGCCAGACTGCTATGAAATCTTCCCGTGAAGTATATTTCTTCCCCCACCAGAACCAATCGCCGTCGAATTCATGATAAGGGCGGAAAATCATTGGAGCCAATGCACCATCTTTTGCTTTTACCGAATGGGCAAAATCAGCAATGGTCTTTAAAATTTCTTTGTATTGTTCATGATGAGAACCTCCTTCCTTAATCAATGACATCGAAGCAACGGAAACAGAATCTTTCCAATAAAATCCTCCACCGGAAGCAGGATTATTAAAATGCCAGGCTACAGTGGTTATGCCTCCTCGTTCATAGGTATTCACTACATTCTTTTTAAGTCTTTCTTTTTCTTTTTCAATCTTCTCTTTTGATTGTCCTGAAAATCCACTAAAATCGATTCCCACAACTGCCGGATGTGAACCTACAACCGATTTCACATCCGATCTGTCGGTTTCATTTGACCATCCATGTCCATATTCCAGTGCATGCTGATGTCCAAACAGAATATGTTGTTTGGAAATAGTCTTAAGGTTATTATAGAGGTTTTTGGTTTCTTTTGTAGCGTTTTTGTCAATCTGCCCAAAAAGAAAATGCCCTGCTGTCATACAAAGAAGTAGCAAGGCATTTTTTATGTTTTTAATAATGGTCATGGTTTAAATAGTTAGTTTAAACCCGAAAATTACTCTTTAGCAGTAAGGTATTCTAATACGTTTTTGTCAATACGTTGGTCAATATTGGCAATATCAGCTTTTACGAATTTTTCTCCTAAAATTTTCTCGTACAATTCGATATATCTTTCTGAAACCGATTCAATATAAGCATCTGTCATATCCGGAATTTGTTGTCCTTCCAGACCCTGGAAACCATTTTCAATCAGCCAGCGACGTACAAACTCTTTAGATAATTGTTTTTGTTCTTCTCCTTTATCTTGTCTTTCCTGATATCCATCTGCATAAAAATAACGGGATGAATCCGGTGTGTGAATTTCATCAATTAAAACAATAACACCTTCTTTTGTTTTACCGAATTCATATTTGGTATCCACTAAAATCAAACCGCGGTCTGCAGCAATTTCACTTCCTCTTTGAAATAAATCACGAGTAAATTTTTCTAAAACCAGATAATCCTCTTCAGAAACTATTCCTTTAGCCAAAATGTCTTCACGGGAAATATCTTCATCATGAGAACCGTTATCTGCTTTTGTAGTTGGCGTTATGATTGGTTCCGGAAATTTATCATTTTCCTTTAAACCTTCCGGCATTGTCACGCCGCAGATTTGTCTCCTTCCTGCAGCATATTCACGAGCAGCATGACCTGAAAGATAACCACGAATTACCATTTCAACTTTAAAAGGATCACATAAATGCCCAACTGCTACGTTGGGATCCGGCGTGGCAATCAACCAGTTCGGAACGATATCTTCCGTCAATTCCATGAATTTTGTAGCAATCTGATTCAGGATTTGTCCTTTGTACGGAATTCCCTTTGGTAAAACCACATCAAAAGCTGAAAGCCTGTCGGTAGCCACCATCACTAAAAGTTCGTCATTAATATTGTAAACTTCCCTAACTTTTCCGCGGTAAACTGATTTCTGATTCGGGAAATTAAAATCCGTAGTGGTGATGGTATTGCTCATTATGTGTGTTGTGTTTTTTTGTTTTGTAAATGCAAATTTAAAACTATTTAAAAGAGCAACCAAAGAAAAAATTAGGGTTTGAGGAGAGTAGTGTTAAACAAATTCAAAATTCGGCTATATTCATCAATCCAGGAATAGGTTTCCTTAAATCCATGTGCTTCGACAGGAAAAGAAGCAAGTGTCCAGTTTTTCTTCTCTAATTCGATAAAACGCTGCGATAAGCGAACAATATCTTTATACTCAACATTGTCATCTACCATTCCGTGAAGCATTACCAAATTGCCCTTTAAATTATCTGCAAAATAAATTGGTGAACTCTTTTTGTAAGCATCTGGATCAGTTTCAGGGAAGTTTAAAATGTTTCCGGTATAGCCGTGATTGTAATGTGCCCAATCAGTCACGGATCGCAAAGCTGCACCCGATTTGAATTCACCAGGACTAGTCAGCATTCCCATCAAGGTTATAAAACCTCCATACGATCCACCATAAATTCCGACTCTGTCAGCATCAATTCCGTAATTATCAATCAGGAGTTTTTTACCATCAATATGATCCGATAAATCTTTTCCACCCATGAATCGGTAAATTCCGGTTCTAAAATCACGTCCGTAGCCATCGCTTCCTCTGTAATCAATATCCAAAACCGTATAACCTAAATCGGTTAAGAGGTTATGAAACATATATTCGCGATGATAACTGCTCCAATAATTATGTGCATTTTGAAGATAACCTGCTCCATGCACAAAAATAATGGCTGCCTTATTGGAAACTTCAGCTTTTGGAATATAAATTCTGGCATTTACTGGAGTTCCGTCCTGAGCTTTAAACGTAATTACTTCTGGTTCTCTCCATTGATATTGTTTGAAATTATCAGTTGTTGATGAGGTAATCTGCTGTAATTGAGTATTGTTTTTGTTTTCAGCAATATAATATTCCCAGGGTTTATTTTTAAATGAATACCGAACCAAAAGTGATTTTTCATCAGGAGATACTATCACTTCATGGGCTCCATCTTTAATTAAAATAGGTTCCAAAACACCTCCGGAAGCGGGCAGTTTATAATAATTTCTGTTGCCTGGATGTGTTGTATTAGTTGTCAGGTAAAATGTTTTTTTGTCTTTCGATAAAACTACATCACGTACTTCCCAATTGCCTCTTGTGATTTGTAGTTTCTTTTTCGATTTTAAATTATAAGTATACAAATGAGAATATCCGGTAGCTTCTGATTGAAAATAAATAGTTTGATTATCTGATAAAAATCCAAGGGTTCCCGAATCAAATGAATACGATGGAATACCGGGACCGCCAATCCAGGCTTCGTCATGCTGGTGCTCAATTTCTGTAAAAGTTCCTTTTTGAAGATTCAGACTGACCAGCCATCTGTCTTTATTATCCTGACTTCGTATTTCAGTTATGGCAAAAGAACCATCCTGATTGTAAATTGGTGATTGGGCCACTATTAGTTTGTCTTCTTTGCTTTTATTTTTTAAATTTTCGTATGAAGTATAATATTTTGGAAACTCCTTAATATGACTAAGGGATGAAAAATCCACATAATAAACAGAATCTTTGGCAACAGAATAAATTCCGAATTTAGTTTTTACCAGATTATTTACAGAAACTTTTTCTTTGGTTTCTGGCGTTTGATTGTAACCGTCCGCCGTTATAAAAACTTCCATTTTTTCCCTTTTGGTTTCTGCCGGTTCTACTAAACTGAATGTGGCAAAATTTCCATTTGGATTTACTTTCAAATTATAAAAATCATCTTTACCATAAAAATATTCTTTGGCAAAATCAGACTTTACAGCTTTATTTTTAGCAGAATTCCATTCTTTTTTTGCTTCCGAACCTCTAATGAACTGAAATAATTCTTTTTGCTGGTCTTTTAAAAAGGATTTTTTTTCAGCGATTGTTTCTTTTTTTGTTCCATTTTTAAAATTGGTAATTTGAATTACAGTTCCTTCCTTAGTGTTGAATTTGAATAGATTGGCATTTTGTTCAAAAAACAATATTCCTTCTTCATTTCCAATTTCCAGACTTGAAATCGGATTACTTTGCTGAAAAAGTTTTTTAGTAATTTTTGAAGTTATCGAGTAAGAATATAAACTGCCATTGCTGATGTAATAAACGATGTCCGAATTTGCTTTTCTTTTAAAATCAAGTTTGGAAAATACAGCTTCCTTAGGATCAGCCAATAAAGGTTCGGGCATTCCTTTTTGCCAGAAATAAGTGCTTGATCCAAGTTCATCTTTGGGGTTCCATTCAAAATAAACCTTTTTGCCATCCAATGACCAGCGTCCGTTTGTGGGTTGATTCCCAATAAACAATTCGCCTTTCATGATTTCTTCCAATTTCAAACTTTGGCTTTTGCCTGATATAGAAAAAATTAAAAAAGCCAGAATAAATATATTTTTTGTCATTGTAGATGTTTTTCAGAAAAACAAAAATACAGTTTGAAAAGTATTAAAAAAATTGTTTTTAGTATTTAATTGCGAAATCCTTTGTAAAATAATCAAAGCATAAAAAAATCCCTGAAGAATTGTCTTCAGGGATAAAATTTTTATTGAAAGTTTAAAAAAGTAAATTTTTTCAGCTTGCTGCAAATTCCTTGTTTAGGATTTTTGAAGCAATGTATCTGGCTACGCCATCTTCAGCATTTGTTTTTATGATTTCTAAATCAGGTAACGTTTCTTTTAGTAATGTTGGAGCATTTCCCATGATCAAACCTTTTCCTGATGCAGATAACATCTGAACATCGTTGAAACCATCTCCAAAAGAAACGGCTTCAGCCAAAGTAAAACCTTCTTTTTCCAATACTCTTTCAATCGCAACAGCTTTATCTATCGATTTATCCATAAATTCAAGACAAGTTGGCAAACTAAAAGCATGGTGCAGATGTTCTGATGAATTGGCAAGTATATCATCTTTCAATTTGACTAATTTTTCATGATTGTCACAAGAGAAAAATATTTTAATGGCACCAAAATCTTCAAGCGTTTTGTAGTCTACCAATTCAGGATGGTATTTCAATTCAGCCTGAAAAGCATTTAATTTCTCACTCACTTTATTGGTTTGCCAAACATTTTCCTTGAATAAAACTACTGTAATTTCAGGATCAATTTCTACATTCAGGGCTGCTTTTACAACATCACTGTCTAAATTGAAAGAAAACAATTCTTCTTTTTCAGGTGAATGGATTCTGGCTCCGTTTGAACTTACTAAATAAACCGGAACTTCAAGTGTTTCAATAATTGCCATGGCATCAAGGTGATGACGTCCTGTAGCAACAACGATAAGGTAATTTTGATTGTGAAGTTCCTGAAAAATAGATTTGGTGTAAGCTGATATTCTGTGTTGAGGGTTGAGCAAGGTTCCGTCTAAGTCACTTACAACAACTTTTATGTTTTTAAGTTTTGCAGTCATATTAAGATCAAGTATTTATGATGTGCAAATTTACGGCTTTAAGCTCAGTTGGACAAAGTTTGAACTAATGGAAAGTCCAATATACGGTAAGTTTATTATTTATTTAACTATTTGATGAAATCAGTATTTGGAATAATTTAAAATTTAATAATTCCGGATTTGTATAAATTCAAGGC
>Ga0247805_1000208_pt1 | contig 35925 bp, 34 predicted proteins | sample UWRJL044104R1_FD_180930 | JGI IMG/M metagenome (GOLD analysis project Ga0247805, IMG submission 180930) | Plant litter microbial communities from Arlington Agricultural Research Station in Wisconsin, United States - UWRJ-L044-104R-1 | ecosystem: Environmental > Terrestrial > Plant litter >...
AGGTTGTTTTTCCTTTAAAGATACGTGCTTCGTCCCAAAGATTTTCGCCAATAAAAGTTTGTAATGTTTGACGTCCACCTTCAATTATTACCGATTGAATTTGATGTTCAAATAAAATTTTTAAAATTTGAGAAGCTATATTTTGCTCAAAATCAATTCTTTCAAAGATAAGGTTTTCTTGGGTTGTATTGGTGTCAGTTTTGCAAAAAACTATCGTTTTGACTTGATTGTCCAGTAAGAAATTTTCTTTTGGAATCCGATTGTTTCTGTCTAAAACTACTCTTACAGGATGTGTTCCTGTCCAGTCACGAACATCTAGTTTTGGATTGTCATCTAGGGCAGTTTGTGTTCCTACAAGAATGGCTTGCTCTTCGCTTCTCCATTTATGAACTAATTGTCTCGAATAGGAATTGGTAATCCAAACGGGTTTTTGCTCATTTCTCTCCATTGGAGCAATAAATCCGTCCTGACTTTCAGCCCATTTCAGGATAACATAAGGTCGTTTTTGTTGGTGAAAAGTAAAAAAACGTTTGTTGAGTGCGTTGCATTCGTTTTCTAAAACTCCAACAGTAACATTGATTCCCGCTTCAATTAGTTTTTTGATGCCGTTTCCAGCTACTTTTTCGTTAGGGTCAACTGTACCGATAACGACATTCGGAATTTTATTTCGAATAATTAAATCGCAACAAGGCGGTGTTTTTCCAAAATGACTGCAAGGTTCTAAACTCACATAAATAGTTGCTTGCTGTAAAAGCGATTTGTCTTTAACTGAATTTACAGCATTCACTTCGGCATGTGGTTCTCCTGCTTTTTTGTGCCAGCCTTCGCCAATAATTTGGTCTTCATAAACAATAACGCTTCCCACCATCGGATTAGGATAGGTGGTTCCTAAGCCATTTTTGGCTAGTTCAATGCAGCGTGCCAGGTATTTTTCATGTATCTTCACAAGGCAAAAGTAGTTATTTTTGAGTTTATGATTTAGTTTTAAAACCACTAAAAATAACAATAAACTATTGCTATTTTTGCTTTTTTTAATTTCAGGATATAATATGCAAATCAAACAGTATAGATCTCAATTCATTCAAGCGCTTTCAACTATTTATGATGAAGGCGAAGCTGAAAGTTTTTTTTATTTGATTTTAGAAGATAAAAAGCAATTGAAACGAATTGATCTGGCTTTACAACCTGATTTGGTTTTTTCGGAAGAAGAAATCGTGGTATGGAATTCAATTTTGGAACAACTGAAATTAGAAATTCCGGTGCAATATTTACTTGGAAAAACTCATTTTTATGGTTTAGAATTTGAAGTCAATGAAAATGTTTTGATTCCCAGACCAGAAACGGAAGAACTTGTTGAGTGGGTTTTGCAGGAAAATTTAAAGATTGAAAAATTTAAAGATTTAAAGATTTTAGACATTGGAACGGGAAGTGGTTGTATTGCAATTTCGTTAGCAAAAAATCTTCCAGGTGCTCAGGTTTTTGCAATTGATGTTTCGGAAAAAGCTTTGGCTACAGCCCAAAAAAATGCTGTAATGAATCAAGCTGAAGTACATTTTATAAAAACTGACATTTTAAATATTAACGATTTACAAGAACTTCCAACTTCTAACTTTCAGCTTCCCACTCATTTCGATATCATTGTTTCAAATCCGCCTTATGTTCGAAATTTAGAAAAAGAAGAAATCAAGAAAAATGTTTTGGACAGCGAACCGCATTTGGCTCTTTTTGTCGAAGATGATAATGCTTTAATCTTTTATCGAAAAATAGCCGAATTGGCGCAACAAAGTCTAAGTCCAAACGGAAAATTGTTTTTTGAAATCAATCAATATTTAGGTGAAGAAATGATTCAATTGCTTGAAAAAATGAATTTCAAGAATGTTGAATTGAGAAAAGATATTTACAGGAATGACCGAATGACGAGGTGTAGTGTTTTGTAATTAGTTATTTTATCTTGTCAATATTATTAAAGTTGTAAAATAAAGATATAATGTAGGATGTTGATGGAATTAAAATCATTAGAATTTGAGGAAATTCTGCTGTCATATTTTTATAAATTAGAAATGAAATTATAAAAATGAGAATTAAAATTGGAAATCCAAAGTAAGAAAGTAAACTCAAAACTTTATGATCTCTGATTTCTAATTTTAAATTTAGGAGAGCGGTTAATGAAGATATGAAATTAATTATACAAAGGAAAATGTTTATTAATGTTGTAAGTATTACTGTTTGAAAAACTTCAAAACCTTCTCGTGTTATATGTAATATTAATGAAGCGAATAGTGAAATGATTAGAGCGTATATAAATGAATAAAATAATTTTGAGAGTATTTTTTTTGCCATTTTTTTCTGTTTTAATGAAATATTTAGAAATTATAGGATAGATGAAGTCTTATTTAGTAATTAATTTTTCTTCTAACTCATAACTGATAACTCACAACTACTCATATCGCAACGCCTCTATAGGATCTAAAACGGCTGCTTTAATAGCAGGATACAATCCAGAAACAATAGCCACAATAAAACTGGTTAGGAAAGCAGCAAAAATAGCGCCCCACGGAATAACAAAAGCAAAACTTAAGGCAGAGGCAATTCCGTAACCAATTAGGATTCCAAAAATAATTCCGGCTAATCCACCCAATTGTCCAATAAGTAAGGTTTCTATAAAAAACTGAATGGCAACAGTAGAACGTTTAGCACCCAATGCTTTTCGAACACCAATTTCGCGAGTACGTTCCGTAACCGAAACAATCATAATATTCATCAAAGCAATCGACGAACCGAGAATTGTAATAATTCCAATAACCCAGGATGCCCAACCTAAATATTGGGTAATGCTAAGAATTCGATTAATTAAATCATCACTTCGAACTACGCCAAAATTATTGTCTTTTACAGGACTCAATTTTCGAATGCTGCGCATTGTACTAATAGCATTATCCGTAGCTTGTTCCAGAAATTCTTTATTGTTTACCATTACACTCAGGCTGTAATTGATATTTGGAGCTGTAAAAAGGGAGCGAGCCACTTGTATAGGGATTAAAACTCTTAAATCCTGACTGTTACCAAAAGTGGAACCTTTCTCTTTTAAAACACCAATAACTTTAAATCGCGCCCCACGAATCGAAATGGTTTTATTAATAGGATTGACATCTTTTAATAGACCTTTTTCGAAATCGGAACCCACTACACAAACATAATTATTGTTGCTGATATCGAAATTATTGAAATTTCTTCCAGAGCTGGTTTCTAAACCTGAATTAGTCATGAAATATTCGTCAACACCAACAATAGAAATTTCAGGATCCGTTTTTTGTGCTTCAAATTTCACTTCGGCAGTCGAAGTAGCTTTAAAGGAAAGTGAAGTTTGCGAAAGCGGGAAATTGTATTTGTTTTTAAAAGCAACGGCTTCTGGATAGGAAATAATTGGATTGATGATTTCTCTTTCTTCTCCACCTTGTTTTTTAACGGTATTTTCGTAACGATTGATATTAAAGGTGTTGGCTCCCATCGAAGCAAAATCGGAAGAAATTGTGTTTTCTAAAGCGGAAACTACTGTGAGAATTCCTACCAGTGCGGTAATACCAATGGCAATAATTACTATGGTAAGTGATGTTCTTAGAATTTGGGTTTTAATCGAACCAAAAGCGATTTTTATATTTTCCTTTAATAGATTGCTCATTGTAATAGTTTGATACGAAAATACAATTTTTGAGAGAAGTTTGTTTTCAAGGCGAGTTATTTATTTTAAAAATAAGATATTTGCAGTCGAAATGAGAAGGGGAGTTTGAAGTTGGGAGTTTGAAGCCGGAAGGAAATAGATTAATATTTAATATTTCTAACTCCCAACTTCGCACTCCCAACTTCAAACTCCCGGCTTCCAACTCCTAAACTTCTAACTTTTAAAAATGGCATCAAAACCAAGTATTCCTAAAGGAACAAGAGATTTTTCACCTGCTGAGGTGGCTAAACGTCAATATATTATCCAAACTATAAAAAGTAATTTTGAGAAATTTGGTTTCCAACCGATTGAAACTCCTTCGTTTGAAAATTCAGAAACCTTGATGGGAAAATATGGAGAAGAAGGTGATCGATTGATCTTTAAAATATTGAATTCCGGAGATTATTTGGCGAAAGCCAATGTTGGTCATTTAGAAAATAAAGATAGTGTGAAGTTAACTTCAAGTATTTCTGAAAAAGCGTTGCGTTATGATTTGACAGTTCCGTTTGCAAGATATGTGGTGCAACACCAAAATGAAATTGAATTTCCATTTAAAAGATATCAAATCCAACCGGTTTGGAGAGCTGACCGTCCGCAAAAAGGACGTTTTAGAGAGTTTTTTCAATGTGATGCCGATGTGGTTGGTTCAAAATCCTTATGGCAGGAAGTTGAATTGGTACAATTATATGATACTGTTTTTTCTACTTTAGGTTTAAACGGAGTGACGGTTAAAATCAATAATAGAAAAATCTTATCAGGAATTGCTGAGGTAATTGGTGCTTCGGATAAGCTGATTGATTTTACAGTAGCTTTGGATAAATTAGACAAAATTGGCGAAGACGGTGTAAAAAAAGAAATGATTGAAAAAGGAATTTCTGAAGCTGCAATTGTAAAAGTGCAGCCTTTATTTAATTTCACAGGAACCATTTCGGAGAAAATAGAAAAATTATCACAACTTTTAGCTGTTTCGGAAGAAGGAATGAAAGGAGTGGAGGAATTACGTTTTATATGTGACAATGTGACTAAATTAGGATTGGCGACTGCAATTTTTGATTTGGATGTAACTTTGGCACGTGGTTTAAATTATTATACAGGAGCTATTTTTGAAGTGGCTGCGCCAAAAGGAGTTGCGATGGGTTCTATTGGTGGCGGTGGAAGATACGATGATTTGACTGGGATTTTTGGTTTGAAAAACATGAGTGGTGTTGGTATTTCTTTTGGTTTGGATAGAATTTATTTAGTAATCGAAGAGTTGGGCTTGTTCCCAGAAACGGTTACTGCAAGTTCAAAGGCCTTGTTTATTAATTATGGAGATGAAGAAGCTTTGTATGCTTTGCAAGCCATTAAAAATTTACGAGCTTCAGGTATAAAAGTAGAATTGTATCCTGATAATGCTAAGGTTGGTAAACAATTTCAACATGCTGACAAACGCAATATTCCTTTTGCTGTGATTGTAGGAGGAGAAGAAATGAGTTCGAATACGTATTCGCTTAAGAATTTAGTTTCGGGCGAACAAGTAACATTAGATTTTGAAGGATTAAAGAATGCTTTAGTTTAATTCTAAAACCGTATAAAAACAAAAAAAGCTTTGTCTGTAGACAAAGCTTTTTTTAGTATAAGTAATCGCGAATTAATAATTGTTTTGGAATCAACTGTAATTTTCGGTCTTATTTCAAATCGAAAATCAGAGATTGATTATTACCTAATAACAAACATATAGAATCTATTTGGAATATGTCTTAAAAATTTATTAAAATTTCAATTTTAACATTAAAATAAATTAATTCGAGAAAAAATAAGGCGTAAAAATAGTTATTAGTAAAAAGGGTGACAATTTGACATTTAGCCAGCTTTGGCAGTACTTTTGCTATCCAAAGGAAAGTGTAAAAATGAAGTTTAAGAATATTTTTAAAAATAAGGGAAATATGAGTACTGAGAATACAGAAATCGATAAAGAAATGGATGACGTAACATTGGAAAATACAGTAAGCCAAGACCAAGCAGTTACTGAAGAGTTAAGTGTTGAAGAGCAATTGACAAAAGACTTAGCAGATGAAAAAGATAAACATTTACGATTATTTGCTGAATTTGAAAACTATAAAAGAAGAACTTCAAAAGAGCGTATTGAATTATTCAAAACAGCAAATCAAGAGGTTTTATTAGCTATGTTGCCTGTTTTAGATGATTTTGACAGAGCTTTAATTGAAATTGCTAAATCAGGAGATGAAACTTTAACAAAAGGAGTAGAGTTAATTAATGAAAAATTAAAAAGCACTTTATCTTCTAAAGGTTTAGAATTAGTTGATGTGAAAATTGGAGATGCTTTTAATGCTGATTTTGCAGAAGCAATTACACAAATTCCTGCACCATCACCTAAATTAAAAGGAAAAATAGTAGACGTTCTTGAAAAAGGATACAAACTAGGAGATAAAATTATTCGTTTCCCAAAAGTAGTTATTGGGCAATAAATTGGGGTAGAAATGCACTACAGTGTGTTTGAAAAAAATAGATACAAATGAAAAAAGATTTTTACGACATATTAGGTGTTCCTAAAAATGCTGATGCTGCGGCGATTAAAAAAGCCTACAGAAAGAAAGCAATTGAGTTTCACCCTGACAAAAACCCTGGAGACAAATCGGCAGAAGAAAAGTTCAAAGAAGCAGCAGAAGCTTATGAAATTTTAGGAGATGCTGACAAAAAAGCAAAGTATGACCAATTCGGACATCAGGCTTTTGATGGTTCTGGTGGATATGGCGGAGGTCATGGCGGTATGAATATGGATGACATCTTCAGCCAGTTTGGTGATATCTTTGGAGGTGGTTTCGGTGGATTTGGCGGAGGCGGAAGCCGAGGTGGAGTTCGTCGTGCTAAAGGAAGCAATTTGCGTATCAAAGTAAAATTGACTTTGGAAGAAATTGCTAATGGTGTTGAGAAAAAAGTAAAGGTAAAACGTAAAGTTCAGGCTCCTGGAGTTTCTTACAAAACTTGTTCTACTTGTAATGGTCAGGGGCAGGTAATGCGAGTGACTAATACTATTTTAGGTAGAATGCAATCAGCGACAACTTGTCCTGCTTGTGGTGGATCTGGTCAAATTTTAGATAAAAAACCATCTAACGCTGATGCGCAGGGAATGATTGTAGAAGACGAAACGGTTTCTATTAAAATTCCAGCTGGTGTTGTTGATGGGATGCAATTAAAAGTTTCTAATAAAGGAAACGATGCTCCTGGAAATAGTATTCCTGGAGATTTAATTGTTGCTATCGAAGAGTTAGAACACGAATTCCTAAAACGTGAAGGCGAAAATTTACATTATGATTTATATGTAAGTTTCCCAGAAGCAATTCTTGGAGTTTCTAAAGATATCGAAGCCATTAATGGTAAAGTAAGAATCAAGTTAGAAGAAGGAATCCAATCCGGAAAAATTCTTAGATTAAAAGGAAAAGGAATCCCAAGTATCAACGGATATGGAAATGGAGATTTGCTGGTTCATGTTAATGTTTGGACACCAAAAACATTGAATAAAGAACAAAAACAATTCTTTGAGAAAAACTTAGAAGATGATAACTTTATTCCAAATCCTGAGAAATCAGACAAATCATTTTTCGAAAAAGTAAAAGATATGTTTTCTTAAGCTTTTCAGATGAATCAAAATACAGTAAAAAAGCCCATCCGCATGAAAATGATGATGGGTTTTTTTATGATACAATTGTAATCTATATTAGGTTGTAATTATTTACTTTTACAACCGCAAGGTCAAAAAGACCCAACTGAAGAAGAAAATTCAAAAAATCAGCATGAACACCTTATTAGAAGTCAATAAAGTAGTGAAGCAATACGGCAATTATGTAGCGCTTAACGAAGTTTCTTTGTCTGTTCCTCAAGGCAGTATTTACGGACTTTTAGGCCCTAATGGTGCCGGAAAAACTTCCCTTATTCGAATCATCAATCAAATTACCATGCCAGATAGTGGCCAAATTATTCTGGATGGCGAAAAATTGCAACCCAAACACGTACAATATATAGGTTATCTTCCAGAGGAAAGAGGTTTGTACCAAAGTATGAAAGTGGGTGAGCAATGTTTGTATTTGGCACAAATGAAAGGTTTGTCTAAGGCTGAAGCCAAAAAACAACTGGAATATTGGTTTGACCGATTGGGAATTCAAGGTTGGTGGAACAAGAAAATTCAGGAACTTTCTAAAGGAATGGCACAGAAAATCCAGTTTGTAGTTTGTGTATTGCACAAGCCTAAATTGTTGATTTTTGACGAACCTTTCTCTGGTTTTGATCCAGTAAATGCCAATATCATTAAAGATGAAATTCTCGCATTGCGTGATGAAGGTGCGACTATCATATTTTCGACCCATCGAATGGAAAGTGTGGAAGAATTGTGTGATCATATTGCTTTAATTCACAAATCGAATAAGCTAATTGAAGGAAAATTAGAAGATGTTAAAAGACAACATAAAACCAATAGTTTTGAAGTAGGTGTTTTAACGGATAATGTAGAAGGTTTGATGTATGATATTACACAAAAATTCACCGTTAATCCAGCCCATTTTAAATCTTTAAATAAGGAATTGAAACTCGAAATCCAAATTGGGAATACGCTTCCAAATGAATTGTTGCATCTTTTAACCCAGCGTGGACAAGTCACTCATTTTGTAGAAAAAATTCCGAGTGTGAATGATATTTTTATCCAAACGGTAACTAAATAATAAGAACAATAAAGAAATTCCAAATTCCAATGTGTTGGATTTTGGAATTTTAAATTTTGAAATTTGCGAAGCATGAGTATAATATCATTAATTATAAAAAGAGAATTTTTTGCCAAAGTGCGCAACAAATCCTTTATTGTAATGACTTTTTTAAGTCCGTTATTGTTTGTGGGAATAGCGGTATTTGTTGGATATTTAAGTTCGATGGAAGCCGATGTAAAACGAGTGGCCATTCATGACGAAACAGGTTTGTTTGTCAACGAATTTTTAGCTCAGAATACTGAGGATAACGCATACAAATATTTGGATTTATCACAAATTGACAATCAGTTTTTAAAAGATAGTATTACCAATAATAGTTATGAAGGCATATTAGTTATCCCAAAAACAGTTGATGTAACTGAATTAGAAAACAAAATTGAATTTATTTCTAATGGCAGTCCGAGTATTTCTTTTATAGAAAATGCACAAGATATTATTGCTCGAAAGCTGACGAAAATCAATCTGGAGAATGCCCATTTAGATACTTTGGCTATTAAAAAAGCACAGGCTAATGTGAATATTAATATTGCTAAGACTTCGGGAGAGCAAGGATTAAAAGGATTAAATGAAGCTAAAATTGCCATTGGTGGTGCTTTTGGTTATTTGATTATGATGTTCATAATTATTTATGGTAATATGGTAATGCGTTCTGTAATTGAGGAAAAAACAAATCGTATTGTAGAAATCATTATTTCTTCGGTAAAACCTTTCCAGTTGATGATTGGCAAAATTATTGGTACATCATTAGCGGGAATTTTACAGTTTACCATTTGGGTCATTATAGGACTTTCGTTGTTGTTTGCTGCTTCGGTATTTTTTGGAGTAAATGTTGGACCAGCAGCTAGTTTGCCTCCAACTATTATGGAAAATACTCCAACAGAATTTGCAGGAACGGCTCAGTTGTTTATCAAAGAATTATGGAATTTACCTATTGCCAGTATCCTAATTGGTTTTGTGGTTTATTTCATTGGAGGTTACTTTTTGTACAGCTCTTTCTATGCCGCTATTGGTGCTGCTGTAGATAATCAAACCGATTCGCAGCAATTTCTTTTGCCTGTAATTATGCCTTTAATGTTAAGCGTTTATGTTGGTTTTTTTAGTGTAGTCAATGATCCTAATAGTACCATTGCAGTTGCTTTTTCGATAATTCCATTGACTTCGCCAATTGTCATGTTAATGCGAATTCCTTTTGGAGTTCCGTTATGGCAAATAGCCGTTTCTATTGCGTTATTGTTTGGAACATTCTTATTAGTGGTTTGGTTTGCGGCCAAAATTTATCGAGTAGGAATATTAATGTACGGGAAAAAACCAAGTTGGAAAGAATTATACCGTTGGTTAAAATATTAATTTTTGGAAGTTACTAAGATTCTAAGTCGCTAAGATTTTTAGCTATAAAAGAACTTAGAATCTTAGTAACTTAGAACCTCAGAATCTAAAAACATATGAGTAAAATACTAATTATCGAAGACGAAGCAGCTATTAGAAGAGTGCTTACAAAAATTCTTTCGGAAGAAAATGATACTTATCAGGTTGAAGAAGCTGAAGATGGTATTTCAGGTTACGAAAAAATAAAAAATAACGATTACGACTTGGTTCTTTGCGATATCAAAATGCCAAAAATGGATGGTGTCGAATTATTAGAAGAAGTCAAAAAGATAAAGCCTGAAATTCCGATGGTGATGATTTCTGGTCACGGCGATATGGAAACGGCAATTAATACGATGCGTTTAGGGGCTTTTGATTATATTTCGAAACCACCTGATTTGAATCGTTTGCTGAATACTGTTCGTAATGCTTTAGACAGAAAACAACTGGTAGTTGAGAATAAAATTCTAAAGAAAAAAGTCAGCAAAAACTACGAAATGATTGGTGAAAGTGAAGCAATTAATCACATCAAATTGATGGTTGATAAGGTTGCTCAAACGGAAGCCCGCGTGCTGGTTACCGGTCCTAATGGAACTGGAAAGGAGTTAGTAGCGCATCAATTGCATGAAAAAAGTGAGCGTGCTGCTTTTCCTTTAATTGAAGTGAACTGTGCTGCAATTCCATCAGAATTGATAGAAAGTGAATTATTTGGACACGTAAAAGGTGCTTTTACTTCGGCGGTGAAAGATCGTGCAGGTAAGTTTGAAGCGGCTGATAAAGGAACTATCTTTCTGGATGAAATTGGAGATATGAGTCTTTCGGCTCAGGCCAAAGTATTGCGTGCTTTACAGGAAAACATCATTACCAGAGTTGGTGCCGACAAAGACATTAAAGTGGATGTACGTGTAGTGGCTGCAACGAATAAAGATTTGAAAAAAGAAATCGAAGAAGGACGTTTCCGTGAGGATTTGTACCACCGATTGGCAGTAATTTTAATTAAAGTACCTTCGCTGAATGACAGACGCGAAGATATTCCGTTATTAGTGACTCATTTTGCCGAAAAAATTGCTACAGAACAAGGAAATGCAGTGAAGAAATTTTCGGATGATGCGATCAAACTATTGCAAGAATACGACTGGACGGGAAATATCCGTGAATTACGTAATGTAGTAGAACGTTTGATTATCCTTGGCGGAAGCCAAATTTCTGAAAACGATGTGAAGCTGTTTGCTTCTAAATAATTAAATAATTTAAAGATTTAAAAAATTAGAGATACAATCTTTTAATTTTTCAATTTTTAAATCTTTCAATATAAAATAAATGAAACTGAAAAAAATAAACGAAAAGTTACAGCAGGGATTAATTGAAAACGGATTAACCGAAGCAAATGATATCCAAAAAGAAACTTTTTCGACTATAAAGAGTGGTGTTGATTGTATTATTATCGCTCCGGATGGAGAAGGAAAAACCACTACAATTGTGCTAAACGTAATTCAGCGATTGATAGGTTCTGTTGAAGAATCGCCAAGAGCTTTGATTATTGTGGAAGACAAAGAGAAAGTTCTGGAAATGGAAGCGCTTTTTGAAAAGTATGGAAAGTACAGTGAACTGGAAGTGTATGGTGTTCACGACAAAGGCGATATGGATTATGATAAAAATTATGTTTCAACTGGAATTGACGTTTTAATTGGTACTCCAAATAAATTGAATGATATGTTTTCTACGGCGGGTTACAATGTAAACCGATTGAAAATGTTCATAGTAGATGATGCAAATCCAATTTTAAAATTGCGTCATGAAACTAAGATTATGCGTATTTCAAATAGTATTGCTAAAACGCAGCGTATTATTTTTGGAGATCAATTTTCAGAAAGAATCGAAATTTTGGCCGAAAAAATGATGGAAGAACCTGAAATTTTTGATTTTGAAGATGTGGAATATGATGATGAAGAGGAAGAAGTATTAGAAGAAGATTTGGAAGACGAAGAAAAGGACGGAGAAGAAGAAAAATAAAAAAAATAAGTACGATGGGATTAATGAAAGTGTTTTCGGGAAGTGAGATTTTAGCTTTGGTATTAAAAGAAAAAATTGAAGCAGTAGGAGTGGATACGGTAATAAAAGACAATATTCAATCGGCTAGATTGGCGGGTTTTGGAAGTTCAGGTTCGGCAGTAGAATTGTTCATTCAGGAAACTGATTTTTCTAAAGCGAATCCTGTAATTGAAGAGTTTCGATTGAATATTTAATACAGCTCAGCAAAATTTAAAACTTTGTGCAGCAATAAAAAATAAAAGATGAAATACAAAATGTTGGTTCTTGACATGGATGATACCTTGTTGAATGATGACCATATCATTTCGGATGAAAATAGAGCAATGCTCATTAAAGCTCAAGAAAAAGGCGTACATGTTATTTTGGCTTCTGGGCGACCAACGCCTGCAATGATTGAATATGCCAGGGATTTGGGATTAATGGATTCCTATATGATTTCGTTTAACGGCGCTGTTGTTACCGATTTGAAAACGAACGAAGTCATTTTCGAACAAACCTTAACTCAGGAGCAAATTCATGCTTTGTATGATTACAGTAAAGCAAAAAACACTCATATTATTACGTATCTGGACGGAAAAGTAATCAGCGAAACCCGTTCAGAGTATATTGATATCGAAATTAATATCACGGGATTAGAACACGAAGTGGTGCCTAATTTCAAAGAGCGTGTGCAATCGGCGGCGATAAAATGTATTTTGCTGGAAGAACCAAGTTATTTGAAAGAAGTTGAAGCTGATTTAAAAGCTACTATGCCCCATTTGAGCGTATGTATGTCTAAACCTTTTTTCTTAGAAGCTGCTCAAAACGGAATAGACAAAGGTGCCAGTGTAAAATTTTTGGCTGATAAATTAAACATTTTACAAGAAGAAGTGATTGCTGTGGGAAATGCAGGCAACGATTTAACGATGATTGAATATGCAGGCTTGGGTGTTTGGGTTGACAATGTTGATGATCACTTAAGAGAGAAAGGTAATGTAATTGTAGCTTCTAATAATAATCACGGTGTGGCTGAGGTAATCCAAAGATTTATTTTGGTTTAAGATTTTAAAATTATAATTTAAACCATTAAGGAATTAAGGTGATTTAGTTTCTTAATGGTTTTTTTATGCTCCGCAAAGTCTTAGACTTTGAGGTAGTGATATACGGTTTTTAACCGACTTTTTTATATATCAGTCACAGACTGATGAACGTATCCTGAAAGTCGGAGACTTTGCGGAGCTGGTGTAGCGTATAGTCCGACCTGAAGTTTTTACGGAGGGACAAGTCCCAAATCCAACTTTCAATAAAATTTCAATTCGTTACGGTATTCTCGTATTTGTTTGTAAATTTGCGCACTCTATTTTTTTGACAACGATTTCATTAAATAGAGACTACTTATGGAAAACAGAAAAAAAGTGGCCTTTTATACCCTGGGCTGTAAACTGAACTTTTCGGAAACATCGACAATTGCCCGTAACTTACAAGACGAAGGTTTTGATCGTGTCGATTTTGAGGAAGTGGCAGATATGTATGTCATCAATACCTGTTCGGTGACTGAAAATGCCGATAAACAATTCAAACAAGTGGTGCGTAAGGCGATGAAGCTAAATGATAAAGCTTTTGTTGCTGCTGTTGGTTGTTATGCCCAATTAAAACCCGAAGAACTGGCGAATGTAGATGGAGTGGATTTGGTTTTAGGCGCTACAGAAAAATTCAAATTAGCCGATTATATTAATGATTTGTCTAAAAATGACATGGGTGAAGTGTATTCCTGCGAGATTGCCGAAGCCGATTTTTATGTAGGCAGTTATTCTATTGGCGACCGTACCCGTGCTTTCCTGAAAGTGCAAGACGGTTGCGATTATAAATGTACGTATTGTACGATTCCGCTGGCTCGTGGAATTTCCCGTAGTGACGAATTACAGAATGTATTAAAAAATGCTTATGAAATTTCGAAGCAAAACATTAAGGAAATTGTGCTTACTGGTGTGAACATTGGCGATTACGGAAAAGGAGAATTCGGAAATAAAAAACACGAACATACCTTTCTAGAATTGGTTCAGGCATTGGATGAAGTGGAAGGAATTGAGCGTTTGCGAATTTCGTCTATCGAACCGAATTTATTGAAAAATGAAACAATTGAATTTGTTTCGAAAAGCAGAACTTTTGTACCGCATTTTCATATTCCGTTACAATCCGGAAGTAATGATATTTTGAAGTTGATGAAGCGCCGTTATTTGCGTGAAGTTTATACCGAAAGAGTGAATAAAATTCGTGAAGTCATGCCACATGCCTGTATTGGTGTGGATGTAATTGTTGGTTTTCCTGGAGAAACGGATGAGCATTTTCTGGAAACTTATCATTTCCTGAATGATTTGGATATTTCCTATTTACACGTTTTTACGTATTCTGAACGTGATAATACCGAAGCTGCCGAAATGCCTGGAGTTGTTCCGTCGAATGTTCGTGCGAAACGAAGTAAAATGTTACGTGCATTGTCAGTTAAAAAACGTCGTGCTTTTTACGAAAGTCAATTAGGAACCAGCAGAACAGTTTTGTTTGAAGGTGAAAATAAAGAAGGTTATATTCATGGTTTTACAGAGAATTACGTAAAAGTAAAAACACCTTGGAATCCAGAGTTGGTCAATACTTTGCACCAAATCAATCTGACTAAAATTGATGAAGACGGAAGCGTAAGAATGGAATTTGCTTCGGCTTTAGTTTAAACATATAAGACATATAAGCTTTTTTATAATTATAAAAGACTATTAAAAGAGCAAATAAGTTTTACCATTAAGAGATTAAGAAAAATAAGTGTAAAGTTTAACAAAACTTAATTTCTTAATGGTTTTTTCTTTTTACCACATAAGTCATTTAAGTTTTTTATAATTATAAAAGACTATTAAAAGCGCATATAAGTTTTACCATTAAGAGATTAAGAAAAATAAGTATAAAGCTTAACAAAACTTAATTTCTTAATGGTTTTTCTTTTTTACCATATAAGTCATTTAAGTTTTTTTAAACCATGAAGGTAATTAAGAAAAATAAGATTAGTAGTGTTCTTAACTTTTTTAAATCTCTTCATGGTTTTTATTTTTTATAAAGTTTAAATTTTATAAACTCTTTGTTTAATTGTATAAGGGAATACGAGTGAGGATGAGGTAATTTTAAGACAATTAAAATTGAATTATTATGAAGTCAAAATTATTTATACTTAGTGCATTAGTTTGTTCTGTTTTGTTCTCTTGTAAAGAGAATAATAAAACTGTAAAAGAAGAAAAAAAGGAAGTAAAAATTGAACGTAAGAAACCCAATAATATCACTTATCATTTTGAAAAAACTAAAAGTTGGTTAGAAAAAGCAGCTAATGATAGTACGCAATTTCATATTGTTACTGCTATTAATAGAATCGATGCAAAAAATCTTAAAAAATTAGATTCTATTGTGGTGCCAAATGACACTAAAGGTGAGGTAGCCCATTATTTGCCATTTCCGCTTCAGGTGCCTTATTTGAAAGATATTAGTAAAATTATTTACTTCTCCTATCCAACACAAACATTTGGTGCTTATGAGTACGGAGAATTGGTTTACACTGGTCCAACTAACATGGGAAGAGAAAAAGATAAAACGCCAACAGGATTGTTTTTTACCAATTGGAAAGCCGAAGAAACTACCAGTACTTTTAACGATGAGTGGGATTTAAAATGGAACTTTAATATTGAAAATAAACTGGGTGTAGGGTGGCATCAATATGAATTGCCAGGTTATCCAGCCTCACATTCTTGTTTGAGACTTCAGGAAAGTGATGCTAAAAAACTATACACTTGGGCTGATGAATGGGTACTTCAGGATGATGAAAATGTAAAGGTAAAAGGAACTCCTGTAATTGTTTTTGGTGCTTATCCATTTGGACAGCCAAAACCTTGGTATCAGTTAGTTTCTAGTCCAAATAGTTTGGAAATATCTAAGGATGATATTAAAAAAGAAACGCAGTCCCATATGAATGCTATTTTAAAAGAACAAAAAAATAGAGAAACGGTTCAGGGTAAAAAGTAAGAACTGCAGCATTTCAAAATTTTAAAACCATTAAGAGAGTAAGAAATATTAGGTGTAAAACTTAATCAACTTAATTCTCTTAATGGTTTTCTTTTTAGTATTTATTTTACTGTTTCTGTTAAGCGGATAAATTCTGCTTTGTAGCCATCTTCATCATTAGACAAGCCTTCTTTTGCAAGCTTTTTTATCTTTTCAGTTTCTTTGTTCAGAACCAAATTTGAATCTCTTAATTTTAGTCCAAACCAGGCCACAGCAGTTGTAAACTTGAAATCAGCAGAAGAATTATTTAGTGGAACGGATTTGTTTTCAATTACTTTTACCATTTCAATACTTTTATCACCATCGGGTTTTTTGTAACGGAATTTTATCGTTGCCAAATCTCCAGAATAATCATTGTCAGTCGAGTTAGTTTTGGTGTATTTCAAATCGGGTAAATTGTTGCTAAAATCACTTTTTACTCCCGTTGGAATGATTTCGTACAAGGCAGTAACGGTGTGTCCGCTTCCTAATTCGCCAGCATCAATAGCATCATTTACAAAATCTTCGGGACGCAATTTTCGGTTTTCATATCCAATTAATCGATAGGCTTGAACGTGTTTTGGATTGAATTCAATCTGGATCTTTACATCTTTGGCAATAGCAAACATCGAACCTTTGAATTCTTTTCCTAAAAAACGATTGGCTTCCTGAATGTTATCGATATAAGCATAATTTCCGTTGCCTTTATTCGATAAAGTTTCCATTTTGCTGTCTTTGTAATTTCCCATTCCATAGCCTAAACAAGTTAAGAAAACGCCTGATTTTCTTTTTTCTTCAATCAGAGTTTGCATATCTGTATTAGACGAAGCTCCAACATTGAAATCGCCATCAGTTGCCAGAATCACACGATTGTTTCCTCCTTTGATAAAGTTTTCCTGAGCTAATTTGTAAGCCAATTCTATTCCTGCACCACCTGCAGTACTTCCGCCAGCATTAAGTTTTTCTAAAGCTTCGATTATCGTCTCTTTTTTATCTCCGGCTGTTGGAGGCAAAACCATTCCAGCTGCTCCAGCATAAACCACAAGGGCAACTTTATCTTTTTTTCGCAATTGGTTTACTAAAATTTTCAATGATTGTTTGAGTAATGGCAATTTGTTAGATTCACTCATTGAACCTGAAACATCAATCAAGAAAACCAGATTAGAAGCAGGTAGACTTTCCGTTGGAATATCTTTTCCCTGTAAACCAATTTTAAGTAATTGATGATTTGGATTCCAAGGACAATCACTGTATTCCGTATTAATGGAAAATGGATGTGCATCCTGTGGTTGTGGATATTTGTATTTGAAAAAGTTCATCATTTCTTCGACTCTTACTGCGTCTTTTGGCACAGTTTGTCCGTTGTTGATAAAACGTCTCACATTGGTATAAGATGCATTATCCACATCAATAGAAAAGGTAGAAAGTGGTGCGTTTTTTGGACTTTCAAATTGATTTTCTACAAAATTTTCATAATCTTCCTGAGAAACTTCGATTGATTTCGGTGGCAGGACTTTTAATTCTGTTTTTTTCTGTTTGTCCAGTTTTTTAAGTTTTCTCTCTAATTGTTTGGATGATAGATTTTTATATGTTCCATTTTTGGTAGTGATTAGAATCACTCCATTTGCACCACGACTTCCATATATTGCTGTTGAAGAAGCATCTTTAAGAACGTCTATCTTTTCAATATCATTAGTATTTATTGCTGACAATGTAGCATTCACAGGAACTCCATCTACAACATACAATGGTTCATTTGCTGGTGCAATTGTTGCATTTCCGCGAATGGCAATTTTTCTTTCTTGTTCAGAAACTTCTCTTCTTACTTTTGATTCTATCTGAAGTCCGGCAACTTTTCCTTGTAGCGCTTGAGTTATGTAAGCTGGTTTTTGTTTGCTTAGGTCTTTATTAGAAACCATAGCAACAGAACCCGTTATACTGGTTTTTTTTTGAGTAGCATAACCAACAACAACTACTTCATTCAACGCCATTGAATTATTAACTAATTTCATGTCTATTTTATCATTTTCTCTAACAATTGCATAGCTATTTTCATAACCTATATACGAAAAAACAAGTTGGTCTCCTTTTTCTGCTTCAAGTTTAAATTCCCCGTTAGAATCACTTAAAGTTCCTTTTACTTTGCCCTTAATTTGGATGCTAACCGCTGGAATGGGTGAGTTGTTTTCATCAGTTACTATTCCTGAAATAGTTCTCGTTGCTTCATTGTAAGTTGAGGTAATTTTAGCTAAAGAATTATTTTCAGCTAAAACTAAAGCTCTATTTTCTGGGATATTTGCAACGATTTCTTTTTTGTAATTACGGCTGCTTTCTTTTATTTCTACTTCAGAATCAGCAGTTACAATAGCAGTTTTTTTGCTGTTTGATATTGCTACTGGAGTTTGTTTTTCTAATTGTTTCTTCAGAATCGAATTTGCCTCAGGTTTTATTTTTTCTGATGGTTTTTCCGTTGTATTGGTATGTTGTTTTTCTTTACTAACTACTGGATTTTCTTTACTTTTTTTGGGAATAGTTAGCTCCGAATCAGATTTTAAAAATTGGTAGCCCAATGAAAAAAACAATAGAAGTGAAGCAGCAATAGCTAGCTTTTTCCAGAGTACAATTGCTTTTTTATCTTCTTTTTTGTCGAGTTTATCTTCTACACGAGACCACACTTTTTCGAATGCAGCAAAGTCTTTTTCTTCGCCTTTGTGAGCTGCATTTTTTATTTTTTCGAATATTTTATCTTGATTGTCCATGACTATTTCGCTTTTTGGTAATACAAATTGTTTACTAACTCTTTCAGTTTTGTTTTCGAAGCATTCAATTGTGATTTGGATGTGCCTTCGGAAATATTGAGCATCATCGCAATTTCTTTGTGGGCATAGCCTTCAATAACGAAAAGATTAAAAATAGTTTTACAACCTTCAGGAAGCTGATTGAGTAAATTGAGTAAATCTTCCTCTTCGAGTTCAGTTACTTCATCAGTAAAAGGTTGCGAGAGCAATTTGACATCATCGAGATACAAATTGAAATTGGTTTTCTTTTTGATCGTTGACAAACAATGATTGACAGTTATTTTTAGAGACCAGGCTTCAAAAGCAGCTAGTTCTTTGAGCTGATCGAGTTTAGTGAAAATAGTGTAAAAAGCGTCGGCCAATGCTTCTTCTATTTCTTCTTCTTTCTTTAGGTAGCGCTTGCAAGTGCGATACAATTTTGGAGCCATAAGCTCATACACCTGGCGCTGAGCGTCCCGGTGCATCTTTTTGCAGTCAGAAATTAAATTTTCGTTTATCACAATTGTTGTCTTTCTACTAAAGAGGATTAAAAACAGAAAAAGGTTGGGAGCGAAGTTGGATTTTTTTTTAAAATTAAATAAAAACCATTAAAAATCAATAGAATAAAATTTATCTCAGTTGATTTTTAATGGTTTTATTGTAGAAATTAATTTAGTTTCTGTTATCCTAAATTAATAATTTTAACGAATTGATATAATCGGTGTCAAATTCAATGACTCTTATTTTTTCGGGATTAAAACTTAATTCGCCTCCAAATTCACCTCTGATATCTAGAAAGTCAATAGTTAGTTCTTCATTGTTTAATTCAATTAGTTTTCCTAAATATGCAGATTTAGCTGATTTTTTTGCAATTTGAAAAACACCGTGTTTCTTATCAATATAATGAATAATAGCATCTAAATCTTTGATAGGAATAATGTCTTCAGCATTTGTTTTTACTCCTTTTAAACGAATCACTTTTTCAGTGAATTCAATGTCTTCATCTCTGTAAATGTTTTCTACATTCTTATTTCTTAGAATAACATAACCATCAACTATAAAGTCAATAGGATTATTTCTTAATAAAATCCAATCATCAGAATAGTCGATAAGAAAGCCGTTATAAACTTCTTTTTTATCCTGAAATTCGATTGAAATTAATTGTCTTAAATATTGTTCCATTTTGTTAAGTTTTTAATGAATTCCAATAATTGGAATTTGGAATTTATCGCGAGGCTTCGGGATTGGAATTTATTTTTTAGGGATTAGTTGACCAAATACTACTATTTTTAATAAATACACGTCGGTTGAGTTTTAACTGGGCAATGATTAATTCGGCAATATCATCCGATTGCATTACTTTGTCCGGATTTCCATCGGTTAGTTTTAAATCTTTTGCCATATCAGTAGCCACAGTACTTGGCGTTAAAGCAGTAACTCTAATATTGTGTTTACGAACTTCCTGCATCAACGAATCGGTCAATCCCAAAACAGCAAATTTAGACGCACTGTAAGCACTGGTTAAAGCATTTCCTGCTAATCCCGCAGTAGATGAAATATTGATGATATCACCTGTTTGTCTTTCGATCATATTAGGTAAAACAGCGCGAGTGGTATAATAAGTTCCCATTAAGTTCACTTTAATAATGCGTTCCCATTCAATTGGTTCCAGTTCTAAGAATTTTCCAAAAGCAGCAATTCCGGCATTGTTGATTAAAATGTCAATGGTTTTGAATTCGGCTAAGGCTTTTTCAACAGCAGCATTTACCGAATTAATATCCGAAACATCAGCAGTTAAAGCTAATACTTTCACTCTTAAAGATTTTATTTTTAATGCTACGGCATCAATGTCGTCTTGTGTTCTGGCTACTAAAATAATGTTTACGCCTTCTTTAGCTAATGCAATGGCAATGGCTTTTCCTATTCCTTTTCCTGCGCCCGTAATCAACGCATTTTTGTTTTTTAAATCGATCATGATTATTTAAGATTGAGTGATAATTTATAAATTGTAGTTTCGAGAATTTCGGTGTCCTTGTCTTCACAAAGTAAAAATTCAATTTTGTTATTCTCTTTTTTGAAAAGAGTTAATCCTTCAAATTTGTGGGTTGTACTGATTTTTTTGGTGAAATCAATTTTCATGGTTTCTAAATCAATTCTTCCAATAATGCTTCCCAATACTTCGCCATCATCATAAGTAGATTGGGTATCTTCGGCTGTTGCCAAAAAATAGATTTTAGCGTCAACTAAAACGGCATCGGTAAAACTAGTGCGGACTCCTTTTATTTTGGGGAGTTTATAATCATTAGACAATAAACTGAATTCCTGATCTAATTTTTTAGCATGAAAGCTAAAAAGTGTGTTTTTGTTTGAAATTCCATTCCCGCGATTAAAGAAATACCAGTTTTCTCCATCGTGAATAGCGCCTTCGATATTGAATTCGTCGGGTTTTATGGAAGCAAAATTTTGCATGACTTCATACAAGTGGACTAAATTATTAGTCTTGATTTTCTTTTTTTGTGCCAAATCAAATTCGACCATCGCATTCCTTTTTGAAGTCGAACCCGAACCAAATATGTAAAGTGTGTCTTGAAAAGCGGTAATGGCTTCAAAGTCGGGTTTGTCTTTTTTGAGAATGTTTTCGGATGGATTTTCTATTAATGGATAACGTTTTAAGTCTTTTGAATCAATATGATATTCGTATAAAAAACCGCTGTTATCGCCAACAACGAATAATGAATTGTCTTTGTAGAAGAGTCCTGAAGCAGAACCGATTCCAATGATGTGAAATAATAATTCGAGTGTGAATTTTTCCATAGATATTGTTTTGAAAACAGATTTTATAGCCCAGATAGTAGCGGTATCCTTTTCCTTTTTTCTTTAAAAAGGAAAAGATAAAGCGAATAGCTGGAAATAGCTCCTGATAGCGCAATTTAAAAGACTAAAATTATAGTATTTATTCCTTATATTTGAGAGTACAACGTTAAAATATTCCTTATGAAGTCGATTGATCCAGATGATTTTAAAGTAACGAAGGCAATTAATTTGTCTAAAATTCCAACGAATTTATTTAATAAAGCCAGTGAGGATGATAAAGAGGAGAAGTTAGATAAGGTTCAGGCTAAGTTGAGTGCACTGCAAGATGTGATGTATGCGCACAATAAATATGGTGTTTTGATTTGTTTGCAAGGCATGGATACTTCAGGGAAAGATAGCTTGATTCGGGAAGTTTTTAAGGAATTTAATCCGCGTGGAGTAGTGGTTAGTAGTTTTAAAACGCCCAATTCAACCGAATTAGAGCATGATTATCTATGGCGACATTATTTGGCCTTGCCTGAGAAAGGGAAGTTTGCCGTTTTTAACAGAACCCATTATGAGAATGTTTTGGTTACCCGTGTGCATCCGGAATATATTTTGAATGAAAATTTACCGGGAATCAATACGGTGGATGATATTACAGCTACGTTTTGGGAAAATAGAATGGAGCAGATTAAAAATTTTGAAAAGCATGTTACCCAAAATGGAACGATTGTATTGAAGTTTTATTTGCATTTGAGTAAAGACGAGCAGCGAAAACGCTTGTTGCGACGTTTAGAGGAAGAGCAGCACCACTGGAAATTTTCTCCTGGGGATTTAAAAGAGCGCGAACGCTGGGACGATTATATAAAATGTTACGAAGAGGCAATTAATAAGACCAGTACGAAAAATGCGCCTTGGTTTGTTGTTCCTGCTGATGATAAAGAAATGTGCCGATATATTGTAGCCAAAATTATTTGGGAAACCATGAAGCAATTTTCAGATATTAAAGAACCCGAATTAGACGATAAGGTCAAAATGAATTTTGCCATGTTCAAAGAACAATTGACAAAAGAATAAAATAAAAACAGCTGACTACTATTTAAAAGGGGCAGCTGTTTTTTTAAATAAAATTTCAGTTTTTACAGTTTGAAACCATACGCTAATCTAAGCGCTATCTGACCGGCACCTTGTCCTGGAGTTCCGTTGTTGTTTACTGTTGGAAAATCAGAATAGTGTTCATAACGTGCTGAAATATCAATGTATTTAGTGGCATATCCAATTCCTGGTGATATTAAGAATGAAGTTTGATTGTAATTGTTAGTTACAGGGAAAGCTGCTCCAGCTTCGCCAATTATATAAAATTGATCATTCCATACAAAGGCTTTTAGACCTGCTTTTGCCGGAATGAAACCTAAATCTTTCCCATCGCTTTTGCTTACAAATAAGTTGTTATAACCTGTAGTTAGCGTGATAGAATATCTTTTTGTTAGGTCATATTGTAGTCTGGCATCTCCACCAAGGGCTAATTTATATGGTTTTTCTGTGCCATAGCCAGCATTTAAACCAAAACCAAGTCGGAAACCTTGATCGTATTTTGCTGTTTCCTGAGCTTTTGCTCCATTAAAAGTAAATAATGCCAGTGCAAATAGAAAGGCAGCTGTGATTTTCTTTGTAGTTTTCATAATTTGAGGGGATTAAATAATTAAATTTTTATTATCGTTTGTTAAAATTACATCCATAAACATGGCTGTTCTAGTGCTAAAAAACGTTAATTGTTTTTAAATGTTGTGGTAATTATTGCTTTTTTAGTTTAAAAAACAGCTTAGTGTTGACTGTCAATAGAATATGTTTTGCTGTCAAATTCTATTTTTGAGAGAAATATTTACTTTTTTGAGTTTAAAACAGAAAAATAATATTTGGATTCCAACCTTGCTATCGATTTGCTTCTGCTTACCTTTGTCGCCTTAAAAAAAATAAAGTGACTTTAGCTATTTACACCAAAGAGTTCTCTTATAATTTACGATTGGCATATCCTATTATTTTAGGAATGTTAGGGCATACTTGTGTGGGACTTGTAGATAATATTATGGTGGGAAAATTAGGTCCTACGGAATTAGCAGCAGTTTCTTTGGCTAACAGTTTTATATTTGTAGCTATGTCGTTAGGCATTGGTTTTTCTACTGCAATTACGCCTTTGGCTGCCGAAGCCGATGGAGAAAAAAATGTAGAAAAGGGGAGAACCGTATTTCATCATGGATTGTATTTGTGTACTTTTTTAGGTTTCTTTTTGTTTGCATTGGTGTTTTTTGCTAAGCAGTTCATGGGACTCATGGGACAACCTGAAAACGTAGTTACACTTGCAAAACCTTATCTTGATATTGTGGCTTTATCGTTAATTCCATTAATTGCTTTTCAAGGTTATAAACAATTTGCCGATGGAATGAGCGAAACCAAATATGCCATGTGGTCAACTATTTTAGGAAATGTAATTCACATTTTTTTGAATTATTTATTCATTTACGGAATTTGGATTTTTCCAGCACTGGGAATGGTTGGTGCGGCTGTAGGTACTCTTGTTTCGCGTTTTATGATGTTGGCATACATGCATTATAAAATGAAAAAAAACGCCAAATTTCATCCCTTTTTTGAAGGTTTTTCATTTAGAAAAATTGAGAAAGCAATCAGTTTAAAAATCGTGCAATTAGGAGCGCCTTCTTCTATGCAAATGTTTTTTGAAGTAGGATTGTTTACAGGAGCAGTTTGGCTTTCGGGACGATTAGGAATTGCCAATCAGGCAGCAAACCAAATTGCACTGAGTCTGGCTTCTATTACTTTTATGTTTGCCATGGGGTTGAGCGTTGCAGCTACTATTAGAGTAGGTAATCAAAAAGGTTTAGGTGATTATAAGAAAATGAAAATAGTGGCTTTCTCCATTTTTTTACTGGCCGTTTTACTCGAAATTTTCTTTGCCTTGTTTTTTGTTTTATTTCATAAACAAATGCCCGCTTGGTTTGTAGATATGGGCAATTTGAAAGATTTGGCTGCGAATACTGAAGTGATTACTATAGCTGCAAAATTGTTATTAGTTGCAGCTGTTTTCCAGATTTCCGATGGAATTCAGGTTGTGGTTTTAGGAGCATTGCGTGGTTTACAAGATGCTAAAGTTCCTATGTACATTACCTTTGTAGCCTATTGGGTTGTGGGGTTTCCAGTTTCTATTTACCTCGGATTTTACACCAGTTTAAAAGCGGTTGGAATTTGGATTGGACTTTTGGCAGGATTAACAACAGCAGCTTTATTTTTGTATATTCGCTTCATTAGATTAACAAAGCAGTTAATTTTAGAAAAGCATTAAAAATAAGAGTTAGTTGATTGTTTTCGAATAAAAATAAAGCAACTTAAAAATAATTAAATTAAAAAAACAGAATGGAATTACCTAAATTTTTACTTGGCGACAATACTGATTTTCCTGATGATATCTTTATCATTCATTTAGATTATCCAAGATTTATCATTAATCTAAAAGATGATGAAGTGGAATTTATGGAAGAAGCGGAAGATCTTGATGAAGCCGAATTAAATGCTGAAATGGAAGGTTTGATTGAAGAAGCCAATGCTTTTTATGATAGAGAAATGGAGCGTTACGAAAAAGAATAGTTTTATTTTTTAAAATATTTTTCTAATAATAACTGAGCGGCAGCAAAAGGTGAGAATTCATTATTTTGCACCGCTTTTTTAGTTTTTTCTAGTAAATTCTGAATATCAGTATTCGAATAAAAATGATGTTTTAACTGGTCGTTGATGGTTTCCAATAACCAAAATTCATTTTGCTCCGCTCTTTTGGAATCGAATGAACCATTATTTTTTGTGTGCTCTATGTATTTAGAAATCATTTGTTCTACTTCAGGAATTCCTTCATTTGTTTTTGCACTACAAGTGGTAGCTATAGGAATCCATCCTGATTTTTTAGAAGGAAAAAGATGCAAAGCACGACCCAATTCGGTTTTTGTCTGTGTAGTTTTTGGAATGTTTTCGCCATCAGATTTGTTAATTACAATAGCATCTGCCATTTCCATAATGCCTCTTTTTATGCCTTGTAATTCGTCGCCAGCTCCTGTAATTTGTAATAATAAAAAGAAATCAACCATACTGTGAACGGCGGTTTCACTTTGTCCCACGCCTACAGTTTCGATGATAATTGTGTCAAATCCAGCAGCTTCACAAAGGATGATAGTTTCCCTGGTTTTACGGGCTACGCCACCCAGTGTTTCTCCAGATGCTGAAGGACGTACATAAACATTAGGGTTTTTGACTAATTCTTCCATTCGGGTTTTGTCTCCTAAAATACTTCCATGCGAGATAGAACTACTGGGGTCGATTGTTAATACGGCTATTTTTTTGCCTTGGCCGCTCAAGTGTTTTCCAAAAGCTTCAATAAAAGTACTTTTACCCACTCCGGGAACTCCTGTAATTCCTACTCGAATGGATTGATTGGTATGAGGCAAACAGGAGTTGATAATTGCATTGGCTTTCGAAAAATGATTCGGATTATTACTTTCAATTAAAGTAATAGCTCTACTGAGCGCACTAATTTCTCCAGCCAAAAGTTGAGCAATAAGTTCTTCGGTGCTGGGTTGTTTCATTCGGGCTTGCTGAATTTTTTTCAATACAGCAGCATTGAAAATTTCAGGACTGTCTTGGTTGGGCTTGTCTTTTTTCAAAATACAGAATGCTTTTTGTAAAAATAATACATTTGGAGGGAAATCAATAGTTGTTTAACTGCAAAGGATTTGTTTTTCACTCTAAAGATTCACTAAGTTTTTTAACGTGCGTCTCTGTATTGTGATATTAATTGATATGTTTATGATACTAGCAAATTAGTGAATATCTTTGCAGGACTATGATCAATATTATTCTAATTTTTGTCTATTTACTTCTGGGTGTTGGTTTGCAACGCATCAAATGGTTTCCTACAGATAGTTATAAACTAATAAATAAGATTGTTGTTTATATCTGTCTTCCAGCTTTGGCTCTGTATTATATTCCTAAAGTACAATGGAACAATGATTTATTGTATCTCATTGGAGTAACCTGGATAGGATTTGCAATTGCCTTTTTTTTATTTCGTTTTTTAGGAAAAAAATATGGCTGGTCTAAAAAACTGATTGGTTGTCTTATTATTACAGCAGGTTTAGGAAACACTTCCTTTTTAGGTTACCCAATCGTAAATGCACTTTATGGTTCAGACGGTTTGAAAATGGCTATTTTGGTCGATCAGCCGGGAACATTTGTAGTGCTTTCTACAATTGCAGTAGTGGTAGCTACATTGTATTCTAAGGAAGCAACTAGTGGCGGGAAAATAATTAAAAAAGTATTTTTATTTCCTCCCTTTATTACTTTTTTGATAGCTTGTCTGGCTAATATTTTAAGCTTAGATTTTCATGATTATTTCCAGTGGGCTTTGTTAAAAGTGGGTAGTTTGCTTACGCCATTAGCCATGATTTCTGTTGGTTTGCAATTGCATTTTGATAGCAGAAGCAAACATTGGAAATTTCTTTGGATAGGTTTGGCTTATAAATTACTAATTACCCCTGCCATATTGTTTCTGTTGTATGTTGTTATACTAAAACAACATGGATTAATGATTCAGGTTGCTATTATAGAAGCGGCAATGGCTCCTATGATTATGGCTAGTATTTTAGCTTCTTCTCATGGTTTAAAACCACGTTTGAGTAGTATGATGATTGGTTTTGGAATTCCTGTTTCGTTTGTTACCCTGGCTTTTTGGTATTTTATTTTACAATACATCTAAAGAGAATCTTTTTAAAACTTGTAAATAATTATTGATATATTTGGTAAACAGTAACTTGTTTTCGAATGTAAATACAAATCAGTAAACGATGATAATAGCAAGTAAAATTTTAATAGCCTTAGTAGCAATAGAACATTTGTATATTTTATACATTGAAATGTTTGCCTGGGAAACTAAAGGAAAGGCAACATTTAGATCACTACCTGCAGAATTGTTTAAACCTACTAAAGGGCTGGCAGCTAATCAGGGATTGTATAATGGTTTTTTAGCGGCTGGTTTGTTGTGGTCTTTGTGTGTTGAAAATAAAGAATGGTCTGCTAATATTGCCATTTTCTTTTTAGTTTGTGTAGTTGTTGCAGGTATTTTTGGAGCTATTACAGCAAGCAAAAGTATATTTTTGAAACAAGGATTACCAGCTTTAATAGCATTGCTATTTGTGATTTTAAGCAGATAAAAAATCAGATATCAAACTTTGTTGCCAGCTTGTAAGTCATGCATTTAAAAATAAAATATTCTCTCTTTAACAAATTTTTATTCTTATTAAAAAACGACAATTAGTATTTTTTGACTAATTTTATAGAACTTATATAAAAATAACAATTATGGCAACAATACGTTTAGGAGATATAGCTCCAGATTTCAAAGCAGAAACAACACAAGGGACAATACAATTCCACGAATGGTTAGGCGATTCTTGGGGTGTTTTATTTTCGCATCCATCAGATTTTACTCCAGTTTGTACAACAGAATTAGGGACAGTAGCGAATTATTTTGCTGAATTCCAAAAAAGAAATACAAAGGTTATTGCCTTGAGTGTGGATGGATTAGAATCGCATTTAAAGTGGATTAAAGACATCGAAGAAACTCAAAATGTAACTTTACAATATCCAATTATTGCTGACGAAAATAAAGAAGTAGCAAATTTGTATGATATGATTCATCCAAATGCGAATGATACTTTTACAGTTCGTTCGGTATTTATTATTGGAGCAGATAAAAAAGTAAAATTAATTTTGACCTATCCAGCTTCTACAGGAAGAAATTTTGACGAATTGCTACGTGTAATTGATAGTTTGCAGTTAACAGCTAACTATAGTGTAGCTACACCAGCAAACTGGAAAGACGGTGACGATGTAGTTATTTCGCCAGCAATAAAAGACGAAGATATTCCTGCTAAGTTTCCAAAAGGATTCAATCGAATTAAATATTATTTAAGAACAACTCCGCAGCCTAATAAGTAATCGGAATTGATTATATAAAAAAAACGGAGTCTCAATTTGAGACTCCGTTTTTTATGGTCTTTATTTTACTAACAGAAAATTGTTGATATCGACCTTATGATTATTCCAATTGATTTGCATTACATTTTGAATCAGTTTCATCAAATCATTAAAGTTATGCGGTTTGACTGCATAAAAATTAGCTCCAAGATCCAGACTCAAATCAATATCTGATTTATTAGCACTCGTTGAATAAATAATTACTGGAAATTCATTGATGCTAGGTTCATTACGTATCTCTTTTAGGAATTGAAACCCAGATTTTCTGGGCATATTTAAATCTAAAAAAACAACTCCGTTTTGAGATTTATTTTCTTTAATGCTATCTAAAAGATTTTCTCCATTTTTATGAATATGAAGTTTTACTAATTCGTTAGATTTATCAGTAACACTTTCTACAGCATCATTAAAAAACATTAGATCGTCATCGTCATCATCAGCATAAAAGATACTTATTTTATTCATATAGTTTAAAATTTAATATGTAAATGTATCTTTTAAAATCCAATAAAAATTCACTTTTTTGAGCTTAAATTTATAAATTTTATTGGTTTTTTTCTTTCAAATCCTCGTTGAGTTCTTGTATTGCCTTTCTTCTTTTGTCTTTTAAATTTTTAAAATGAGTAGGACTGAAACCAGTTATTTTTTTAAATTGTGTAGAAAAAGCTGACAAACTGCTGAAATGGAGTTTAGTAGCGATTTCCGAAAAATTATTTTCTTCAAACAAAATCATTTCTTTTGCTTTCTCCATCTTGAGTAAGTTAGTGTAATTGATAATGGTATTAGAAGTTACTTCAGAAAAAGCATTCGATAAATAATTATAATCTAAATCTATTTTTTCGGTTAAAAAGTCTGAAATGTTCATTTTTTCACCTTTATCGGAATTCACATATTCCTGGCAATAATTTTTAATTTTTTCGATTAAAATTGCTCCTTTGCTTTCAATAAGTTCAAGTCCGACTTTTTTTATAATTGAATTTAGTTTTTTCTTTTTTTCCTCGTTTATCTCTTCCTTTATAACTGCTTCTCCAAGTTCTATTTTTACAGGCTGTAATTTTAACTCTTCAAGAGCTTCTTTAACTACTACTTTGCAGCTTTCGCATGCCATATTTTTAATATAAATCTTCATTTGGATAAATTTTTAAACAAACTGCTTTTTGATTTTTTTCTTTGTAAATATATACTTTTCGGCATAAAAAAAATGAGCGATTTTATCTAAAGTTTTTATAAATGTGATGTTTTAATTTTGACTGATTCTAATGTAATTCTTTACATACATATTTGGAAAATATAAGCTTAAAATCCCAAATTAATTTTAGCATATTGCAGTAACATAATGGTTTTTGCATCTTTCAGTTCGCCAGTTTCAATCATTGTATACGCCTGATCGAAAGGCATTTCTATTACTTCGATGTTTTCTTGTTCGTGCTCTAATCCTCCGCCTTCACTTACTTTCATGGAAGCATCATATTCACCCACAAATAAATATAGAATTTCAGTAATTGCTCCAGGAGACATATAGGTTTCCATGATTTTTTTTACCTTAGAAATTCTATAACCTGTTTCTTCTTCTGTTTCTCTGATGATGCATTGTTCTGGTTCATCCTGATCTAATAATCCGGCACAAACTTCAATCATCATTCCGCTTTTATTTCCGTTTAAGTACGTTGGAATACGAAACTGACGGGTTAGAATAATTGTTTTATTTGTTGTGTTGTAAAGTAAAATAGCGGCTCCATTTCCACGATCGTAAACTTCTCTTTGTTGTGTAATTATACTATTGTCTGGTTTCTGATAATCAAAAGTTACTTTGTTTAAAATGTACCAGTTATCTGAAAGTAATTCTGTTTTTTGGATTGTTATTTTTGGGTCGTTCATTTGATTTTTATTTTAGAGCTATAAAAAAACGTCCCGATTATCGGGACGTTAAGTTATTATTTTAGAATTGTTTGTTTTCTGTCTGGACCTACAGAAACAATTTTGATAGGCACTTCAAGTTCTTTTTCAATGAACTCGATGTATTCTTTTAATTCAATAGGCAATTCCTCATAAGTAGTCATTCCTGTTAAATCTTGTTTCCATCCTTTGAATTCTTTGTAAATAGGAGAAACATTTTCTTCTTCTACATTGTAAGGGAAGTGTGAAATATTTTTTCCTTTATAATTGTATTCAGTACATATTTTCAAAGTATCAAAACCAGAAAGTACATCACCTTTCATCATCATTAATTGTGTTACTCCGTTTACTTGAACTGCATATTTCAAGGCAACTAAGTCTAACCATCCACAACGTCTGGCTCTTCCTGTAACCGAACCAAATTCGTTACCTACTTTTGCCATAGTTGCACCCACTTCGTCAAAAAGTTCAGTAGGGAATGGACCGCTACCTACACGAGTAGTATATGCTTTGAAAATTCCGTAAACTTCTTTGATTTTGTTAGGAGCAATTCCTAAACCTGTACAAGCTCCGGCAGCTGTAGTGTTAGAAGAAGTTACAAATGGATAAGTTCCAAAATCAACATCTAATAATGAACCTTGAGCTCCTTCACATAGAATAGATTTACCTGCTTTTTGTGCCTGGTACATATATTCTTCACTATCGATAAAATCTAATTTTTTAATTTCTTCGATAGATTCAAAAAATTCAGCTTCCAATTCTGGTAAGTTGTATTCTAATTCTACTCCGTAAAAAGCAATCATAGCTTCATGCTTATCAGCAAGAGCACGGTATCTTTCTTTAAAATCTTCTAATTCAATATCTCCTACACGTAGACCGTTTCTACCTGTTTTGTCCATGTAAGTTGGTCCAATTCCTTTAAGTGTAGAGCCAATTTTAGCTTTTCCTTTTGAAGCTTCAGAAGCAGCGTCTAATAAACGGTGCGTAGGCAAGATTAAGTGTGCTTTTCTAGAAATGATTAATTTCTTTTTGATGTCGATGTTGAATTTTGCTAATCCTTCAATTTCTTTTTGAAATACAACCGGATCGATTACAACACCGTTTCCAATAATATTTACCGCTGATTTATGGAAAATTCCAGAAGGAATGGTTCTAAGTACATGTTTTATTCCGTCAAATTCTAAAGTGTGTCCTGCATTTGGACCTCCCTGAAAACGAGCAATAATATCATAATTTGAGGTAAGAACGTCAACAATTTTTCCTTTTCCTTCATCTCCCCATTGTAATCCTAGTAATAAATCTACGGTCATTTTTAATTTATTTATTTTCGTTAATTCGTTTTGGAGGCAAATTATTACCGCCTTTATTTAAACTAAATGTTTTTTATTGATTTTCTTCTTCTTGTTGCTCGATAGGTTTTGCACCTTTTTTAGTTCCGTAGAAATACAAGGAATGATTAGTAATATCAACATCAAAAATCTCTTCGATAGTTTTTTTGATGGTTTGTATTCTTGGGTCGCAAAACTCAATAACTTCACCAGTATCGGTCATGATGATATGATCGTGCTGTTTGTCAAAGTAGGATTTTTCATAGTGTGCCTGGTTTTGCCCAAATTGGTGTTTACGAACCAAACCACAGTCTAATAATAACTCAATCGTGTTGTATAATGTAGCTCTACTGACACGATAGTTTTTATTTTTCATTTTGATATATAGGTTTTCTATATCAAAATGTTCTTCGCTTTCATAGATTTCCTGAAGTATAGAGTAACGTTCAGGTGTTTTTCTATGGCCATTTTTTTCAAGATACATTGTAAAAACGTTTTTTACAATTTCTTGATTTTTGTTGTTATTTGTAGAAATGAGTGTCATATTCGGCAAAGATAAATTTTTATTTTAATAGTTTTCAAGTTTAAGTACTTATAAGAGAATTATTTTGTTTTTTTTAACCAAAAACACTTCTAAGCTTTAAAAAAGAATTAATAATTAATTGGATTAGCAAAACCTTTAATTTTTATAAACCCGGGTTACCCGGTCAATTCCATCAATTTTTTTAATGTTATCGATTAGTTTTTTCAAAATAGTAATGTTTTGTACTACAACCGTTAGCTGACCTTTAAAAAGTCCTGCATCACCACTCAAAGAAATACTTTGAATGTTTACGTTCATATTGTTCGAAATTACTTTTGTCAATTCATTAGTAAGACCGATAGTATCCATTCCTGTAATATTCAAAATGGCCTTGAATTCTTGTTGTGAAGAATCAATCCATTTTGCAGGCATAATTCGGTAAGCATAATTGGATTGTAAAGAAATAGCATTTGGACAATCTTTTTTATGAACTTTTATTCCTTCGTTAATTGTTACAAATCCAAAAACCTGATCTCCAGGAATAGGGTTGCAACAAGTAGAAAGTTTATAATCTAATTTATCTTGTTCTTTTCCAAAAACCAGCATATCATAATTGCTGTTTAACACCTGTTTGTGAATGTCAATGTCAGCAGTAGTTCCGGGACGTTTAATTTTATTTTTGAAAAAGTTAATTAAAGTATTGCTTTTTTGTGCAGCAAAATCTTTTAATTGTTGGTTGTCAATAGTTCCAATTCCAACTCTGTAAAATAAATCTAAACTGGTTTTCAGGTGGAAAAAGTTAACTAGTTCGTTAATCACCGCTTCGTTTAAGGTAACTTTGAGGTGTTTTAATTTACGGGTTAAGACTTCTTTTCCGTCCTCGGCAATTTTCTTAGTGTTCTCATTAAGAACGTTTCTTATTTTATTTTTAGCTCTGGATGTCGTTACATAATCCAGCCAGTTTGCTGTAGGTTTTTGATTAGGCGAAGTAATAATATCCACCTGATCACCACTTTTTAATTCGTAGTTTAAAGGAACTAATTTTCCATTTACTCTGGTTCCGCGGGTTTTTATTCCAATTTCGGAATGGATGCTAAACGCAAAATCAAGGGAAGTAGCACCTTTTGGTAATGATTTGATATCTCCTTTTGGTGTAAAAACATAGATTTCTTTCGAATACAAATTCATTTTGAAATCTTCTACAAAATCAATGGCATTGGTTTCCTGATTTTCTAAAGCTTCTCTCAGTAAGTTAAGCCAAACATCCAATCCGCCTTCTTCGGTGGCTCCGTTTTTGTATTTGTAATGTGCTGCATATCCTTTTTCGGCAATTTCATCCATACGTTCGCTTCGCACTTGTATTTCAACCCAGCGCCCTTTTGGTCCCATTACGGTAATGTGTAAGGCTTCGTACCCGGTAGATTTAGGAGACGAAATCCAGTCTCTTAAACGGCTTGGACTGGGTCTGTAATGATCCGTAACTATAGAATAAATTTTCCAGGCAACGAATTTTTCATCATGAGGAGCTGATTTATAGATAATTCTAAGCGCAAATTTATCGTAAACTTCATCAAAAGTTACGTTTTGTGCTTTCATTTTTCGATGAATAGAATAAATGGATTTTGGACGTCCTTTTATAATGTAATCTATTCCTTCAGTATTTAAAGAAGCTTTCAAAACATCAGAAATGTCTTTGATGTAAGCATCTTGTTGCTCTTTGGTTTCTTTTATTTTGCTAACAATATCATTGTAAATGGTAGGTTCGGTATATTTTAAACCCAAATCCTCCAGTTTTGTTTTGATGTTGTATAAGCCTAATCGATGCGCTAATGGTGCATAAATGTATAAAGTTTCAGAAGCGATTTTGACTTGTTTGTGGTCAACCATCGATTCCATGGTTTGCATGTTGTGCAATCTGTCGGCAATTTTTATCAAAATTACGCGTACATCATCATACAAGGTCAATAACATCTTTCGGAAGTTTTCGGCTTGCATAGACACATTCATGTCTTTTTGTACAATAGATATTTTGGTCAAACCTTCAACAAGTTGTGCTACTTTAGGATTGAACATTCGTTCAATATCTTTAACAGTAGTTGGAGTGTCTTCTACAACGTCATGCAGTAAAGCTGCGGCAATAGAAGTAGCACCAAGACCAATCTCGGAAGCAACAATTTTAGCTACAGCAATAGGGTGAAAAATATAAGCTTCGCCTGATTTTCGCCTTTGATCTTTGTGTGCTTCTACAGCAACATCAAATGCTTTGCGGATCAGTTTTTTGTCTTCGGTGCTTAATGTTTGATAACTAATGCGTAGCAATTCTTTGTATTCCTGAGCAATTGCTTTGTTCTCTTTTTCAATATCTATTTCTGTCATACTTATTACAGGGTTCATTCTCTAAAAATAACGATAAGTTAGCATATATGCAAGAGGTTATTTTACTATTTGAGACCTTATTTATAGTTCTTATTTTTAGGACTTTAGTGTTTAGTCTTTGTGAGTTATTTGTATTCTAAATCTAGGATGTGCAATCTAAAAACCTCTTTGTCTTTTAGCTTCGAATATTAATATGGCTGCGGCAACCGAAACATTCATGCTGTCGATTTCGCCTTGCATTGGGATAATGATATTTTGAGTTGCAGCATCACGCCATTCCTGAGTTAATCCAGTAGCTTCAGTTCCAACAATCAAAGCTGTTGGTTTTGTGAAATCCTGGGTGTGGTAACTTGTCGAATTTTGCAAAGTAGCGCAGTAGAAATTGATGTTTTTTTCTTTTAAAAAAGAAATAATTTCAGCAGTAGTTGCTGTTGCAATTTGGTTCGTAAACAAACAACCTACGCTGGAACGAACAATATTTGGGTTGTATAAATCGCTTTTTGGATTAGCAATAATTACAGCGTCCAGATTGGCAGCATCGGCGGTTCGTAAAAGAGCACCAATATTTCCTGGTTTTTCAGGAGCTTCGGCAACTAGAATTAACGGAGTTGCTGAAAGTTTTAAATCAGAAAGTTGTAGTGATTTTGATTTGGCTATGGCCAATACACCTTCGGTGGTTTCTCGGTAGCTTAGCTTTTGAAATACGTCTTTGTTGATTTCGATTAATTCCGCATTTGGTGCTAGTTTTCTAGCTTGTGTTTCGCTGCAAATTTCTGGAAAGAATAATATAGTTTCAATCTCATATTTTCCTTTTACCGCTAATGAAATTTCGCGTACACCTTCAATTAAAAAAGTACCGGTTTGTTTTCTGTTTTTGGCTTTTTCTTGTAATAATACTAAAGATTTTATGAATGGATTTTGAATGGACGTAATTTGTTTCAACAGCTACAGAATTTAGGATTAAATACATGGCAAAGATACACAGACAATAATTGTTTTATAAAATTGCTATTAAGTTTTTTATTCAATTGGGATAGAATAATTTGGTTTTGATTATTAAGTGTGTTGTTTTTCTTTAATTTGCTTAAAATCGCTAATTAAATAATAAAAGTATGTTTAGTGTATTAGAAATTTTAGGTACAATGGCTTTTGCTATGTCGGGTGTTTTAACTGCTATGGAGAAAAAGTTAGA
>Ga0247805_1000209_pt1 | contig 35724 bp, 26 predicted proteins | sample UWRJL044104R1_FD_180930 | JGI IMG/M metagenome (GOLD analysis project Ga0247805, IMG submission 180930) | Plant litter microbial communities from Arlington Agricultural Research Station in Wisconsin, United States - UWRJ-L044-104R-1 | ecosystem: Environmental > Terrestrial > Plant litter >...
GTCTAAAGATTTTTCTCCTACAATGCCTTTCAGAGAAGGTTTGCACAAACAATGGGAAAACAGAACCTATTTTACACAAAAATTCCCCTTAGAAGTCAATTGCTGGGAACTACTTACCCACTCTAGTTATGGCGAATACATATTAGAAGAAAGCTTACAAGAATTCAAGATTACAATGGGTAGCTTTTTTAATAATGCAGTAGAAAAGAAACAATTAATTCCTGTTTCAAAAGAAGTTTTTTGGAGCATGGCTTATGGCCCATTATACTCATTATTACGTTTTGAAAGAGACGGAAAAAATTTTGGAGGAGGTCCTTTTAAACTCAACAAGAAAATAACTGATGAAACATTTGAATTAGTCATAAAAGCATTAACACCGTAAATTTCTAACTTATGGAAACTAATTTTGACCACCTCTTCATTTTTGGAACGAATCTCCAAACTGAAAAAGACAAGCAAGTTATTAGCAAAATATTGAATGCTAATATTGAAATAGAACGATGGAATATTGATTTGGAAGATATTGATTCGGTATTGCGAATAGAAAGCCAAACCTTAACAGCCGAACAAATTATCAAAATAATAACAGAACAGGATTTTAAATGTTCTGAATTAAGCGAATAAGCAAATGAAAAACACAACAAAACAAGCGGTTCCTTTTACTTCCTATCAAAAGTTTGCCGTTTTTATTTTAGCCATAACCCAATTTACAGTTATTTTGGATTTTATGGTGATGTCGCCATTAGGTGATATTTTAATGAAAAGCATGCAACTAAAACCCACTCATTTTGGTTTGGTAGTTTCAGCTTATGCTTTTAGTGCCGGGATTTCAGGATTGCTTACCGCTGGTTTTGCTGATAAATTTGATAGAAAAAAATTGCTTTTGTTTTTCTACACTGGTTTCATTTTAGGAACCATTCTTTGCGGAATCGTTAATTCTTATGCATTATTAGTAGCTGCAAGAATCTTCACTGGATTATTTGGAGGCGTTATTGGATCCATTTCTATGGCAATTGTAACCGATTTATTTTCGATGCAGCAACGCGGTCGTGTAATGGGCTTTATACAAATGGCTTTTGGCGCAAGCCAGATATTCGGAATTCCGTTGGGACTTTATATTGCTACAGCCTGGGACTGGCATGCTCCGTTTTTATGGGTTGCCGCAATGGCAGCAATTATTGCTATTTTGATTGCATTGAAATTAAAACCGCTGACGGAACATCTTGCCATACAAAATAAAAATTCGGCTTTTCAACATTTGATCCATACCATTTCAAAACGAGAATACCGCATTGGATTTGCAGCAACTGCAATTCTTTCAGTTGGAGGATTTATGCTAATGCCTTTCGGAAGTGCTTTTGCTATTAATAATTTAAAAATTACAGAGCAACAACTTCCACTTCTTTTCATGATTGCAGGATTATCTACACTAATCATTATGCCGATTATTGGAAAACTAAGTGACAAAATTGACAAATTCAAGATTTTTACCGCAGCTTCCATTTGGACAATTCTAACAGTTGCTGTTTACACGAATCTTGCTGAAACGCCTTTTTGGTTGGTTGCTATTGTAAATGTTTTGATGATGATGGGAGTAATGAGCCGAATGGTTCCTTCTACTGCCTTAGTAACTTCTATTCCTGCCAAAGAAGATCGTGGTGCTTTTATGAGTATTAATTCTTCTTTACAACAAATTTCAGGCGGAATTGCCGCAGCCTTTGCAGGAACAATTGTGGTTCAAAAAGAGAATTTTAGTCCATTAGAACATTATAATACTTTAGGTTTCATCATAATTGGAATCTCTATTTTGTCGATTTTCTTACTCAGTCGTGTGAATCAACATTTAAAGAAGCATCCTGAACAAGATTCAGAAGCTATTTTGAGTGTTTCTGAAGTTTAATTCAAGTAAATAAAGCTTCAACACACAATATTAAACATTAATTAACAGTTGTGGACTTGGCTTTTCTATCCTAATAATTGACATTTGCAAATCAAATATCGTAAAATGATTACAAAAAAATACATTCTTCTTTTCACCGTTTTTTTTATTAGCGTAACCACTTTTGCGCAAGATAAATTCACCCTAAGCGGAATTATTACTGATGCAAAAAACAACGAAACCTTAATTGGTGTGAACCTCTATTTTCCTGATTTAAAAATTGGCACAACCACTAACGAATATGGCTTTTATTCGATAAGTGTTCCAAAAGGAAATCAAACTCTAAACATCAGTTACATTGGCTATCAAAACATACAAAAAACGGTTTCGTTGACTCAAAGTACTAAAATGAATGTAGCGCTTACCGAAAACGGCGAAATGCTAAACGAAGTGGTTATTAAGGACAACCAAGGTCGAGCCAATACGCGAACACCTGAAATGAGTGTAAACAAACTTTCTATTGCTGCTATTAAAAAAATGCCAGTAGTTCTTGGAGAAGTAGATGTGATCAAATCGATTTTATTACTGCCAGGTGTGACTAATGCTGGCGAAGGAGCATCAGGTTTTAATGTTCGTGGTGGTGGTGCCGACCAGAATTTGATTCTTTTAGATGAAGCTACTATTTACAATTCTTCGCATGTTTTTGGTTTTTTCTCTGTTTTTAATCCAGATGCCATCAAAGATTTAAAATTATACAAAGGTGGAATTCCAGCTCGTTTTGGCGGAAGAGCATCTTCTGTTTTAGATATTTATCAAAAAGACGGAAACAGTAAAGACTTTCACATGAATGGCGGAATTGGATTAATTTCCAGCCGTTTGCTTGCCGAAGGACCAATTGTAAAAGACAGAGGTTCGTTTTTAATTGGTGGTAGAGCTTCTTATGCGCACTTATTTTTAAAATTATCCGAAGAACAAAAAGACAACTCGGCTTATTTTTATGATTTGAACACCAAATTGAGCTACAAAATTAACGACAACAACAACCTTTATTTATCAGGTTATTTTGGTCGTGACGTGTTTGCTATCAACAAAAGTTTCTCAAATATTTATGGAAATACTACTTTAAACCTGCGTTGGAATCATTTATTTTCTGATAAATTATTTTCAAATCTTTCAGTAATCTACAGCGATTATTATTACGGATTGGATTTGGATTTTGTCGGTTTCAATTGGGATTCGGGTATCAAAAACTACAATATCAAATATGATTTTAAAAATTATATTTCGGATAATTTCAAATTGAATTATGGAGTAAATGCTCTTTATTACAATTTTAATCCGGGAACAATTAAGCCCTCTAGTGAAGACTCGAATATAATTGCAGAACAATTAGATCGAAAATATGCCTTTGAACCTTCGCTTTACATTGAAGCCGAAAATAGATTATCCAAAAAATTAAGCCTTGCTTACGGCGTGCGTTATAGTATGTTTTCTCGCATCGGAAATTCGACAGTCAATTTATATGAAAATGACAATCCTGTTAACTTTAATTCTGATTTTCAGATTTACGAAAAAGCAACTCCAATAGGCAGCAAATATTACGGTAAAAACAAAACCATAAAAAGTTTTGACAATTTCGAACCGCGTTTTTCAATTTCGTACCAACTGGAAGAAAACCAAGCCATCAAAGCGAGTTACAACCGCATGGTACAATATTTACAATTGATTTCTAACACCGCATCGCCTACTCCATTAGACATTTGGATGCCAAGTGATAATTATGTAAAACCTCAAATTGCGGATCAGGTAGCTATTGGTTATTTTAAAAACATCAATAACGGAGATTATTCTATCGAAATAGAAAGTTATTACAAGAAAATCCAAAACCGTATGGATTATATTGATGGTGCCGATTTGATTGCCAATGAAGCGATTGAACAGGTTATCCTAAACGGAAGAATGCGTTCCTATGGGGTAGAATTTATGCTAAAGAAAAACGAAGGCCGCTTAAACGGTTGGGTTTCGTATACCTTATCGAAATCGGAACAACAAACTCCGGGTCGAACTCCTGAAGAAATTGGTATTAATTATGGAAAATGGTACAATTCCGCTTATGACAAAACACATAATTTAGCCATAACTTCTGCCTATCATTTGAATGACAAATGGGATTTTGGAGCTAATTTTACCTTACAATCCGGACAACCCGTTACTTATCCTGACAACAAATACAGATATGGAGACGTATTTGTTCCAAGCTACGGTTTGCGTAACGGATATCGTTTGCCAACCTATCATCATTTAGACATTTCGGCTACTTTAACGCCTAGTAAAAACAAAGGACGAAACTGGCAAGGCGAATGGGTTTTTAGTATCTACAATTTATACAACCGCCAGAATGCAGCTTCTATTGCTTTTAGACAAAATACGGATACTGCTATGAACGAAGCGGTAAAAACATCCATTTTTGGAATGGTACCAGCTGTGAGTTATAATTTTAAATTCTAAATTTTCTTTCGAAAAAAATACTATTCCCCATATTAATACTCTTTATCAGTTTGTTTAGCAGTTGCGAAGAAGTAATCGATGTAGACCTTGACAGCGCTCCTCCAAGATTAGTTATCGATGCATCGATTGTATGGATAAAAGGCAGTAGTGGAAATGCTCAAAAAATAAAATTGAGTACCACAACTGGTTATTACGAAACTGAAGTTCCTATTGTAACGGGAGCAGTTATCTCGATAACTAATAGCGAAAATACCGTTTTTAACTTCACCGAAGTTCCTGATACTGGCGAATATGTTTGTACGACTTTCGATCCTGAAATTGGCGAAAATTATACACTAACCATTATTCATGATGGCGAAACGTATACAGGATCCGAAACTTTCCAGTCCTTAGCTCCTATCACCCGAATTGAGCAAAATAATGACGGTGGTTTTACAGGAAAAGATATCGAAATCAAAGCTTTCTATAATGATCCTGCAAATGCAGACAACTATTATTTGTATCGTTATGAATATTCAAACGAAGCTACGGTGAGTTATAATGCTGACGAAGATCGTTTTTTTCAAGGAAACGAAAATTCAAGCCGCTCACAAAACGACGATTTAAAAGCGGGCGATGTAATCGAACTAACGCATTTTGGGGTTTCCAAACAATATTACAATTACATGAACATTCTAATTGGTATTATTGGTAGTTCCGGAGGACCATTTCAAACGCCGCCAGCTACTGTGAGAGGAAATATTAAAAACATTACCAATCCTCAAAATTATCCATTAGGTTATTTTTATTTAGGCGAAACCGATATGCGTCGTTATGTGATTCAATAAAATTTCAAATACTTATCTATGAAATTGTCCTTAACTTTCGCAGTCGAGTGTCAAATGTTTGAAGAATGCGTAAAAAGAAAATCTGTTTGAGCGTAGCGAGTTATTTTCTTTTAGCATTCGAAAACTAATTTGACCGACGAGGAAGTGCAAGACTTGATTTTTTTGTTTCTTTTTTGATCAAGCAAAAAAGAAAAAAGAAACCGTATTTTTTTATTTTAATCAAAATAAGCATGCTTAGTAATGTTTGGAAAAGCAAAAAAACATTCAAAAACAATTAGCTATATTTGCTAACTCACAAATCTAAATCTACATTCCTTTGTCATCACATCACATTGTTCGCGACGATCAAGAACCCGCATTAATCATTGCTAACGGCGCTGCCTGCAACCCTGAATTATTAGGACAATTGCTCGAATGGTCGCCGCTGGTTATTGTGCTGGATTCTGCAATCGAACGTGTGATCGAATTAGGAATAAAAGTAGATGTTTTGTTAGGTGATTTCGACCGCGATTTCGATCCTGATTATTACAAAGAAAAACAATATCCACTGGAAATTGTACACACTCCAGACCAGGACAAAACCGATTTAGAAAAAGCTTTTGACTATTTGTACGAAAGAAAAATTCCTGCTGCAAATGTAGTTTGGGCAACAGGAAGAAGAGCCGATCATACCATTACCAACCTAACGAATATTGTTCGCTACCGCAATAAATTGAAAATTGTAATCTTGGACGACCACTCTAAAGTTTTTTTATTGCCTCGAAAATTCGAAAAATGGTACACCGCAAATACACCTATTTCATTAATTCCGATAGGTCATGTCAGCGGAATTCATTCTGAAAATCTATTTTATCCCTTAAAAAATGATAGCCTTACTATTGGTTATCGCACCGGAAGCAGCAATCATGTAGCTCAAGATGGTCTGGTCGTTATTGAACATCAGGAAGGCGATTTATTGCTAATGGAATGCATGGATTAATTCATTCAACAAGATAAAAAAGAAAGCTGATTATAGAAATTAAAATAATTTTATCAATTTCTATAATGTGTTCCAAAAACTAATCCATTATAAAAAATGAAATTCACAAAATCATTACAATTTCTTAAACATTCATTGTAAAAAAACTACAATAAATTAATACCCAAATAACTAAGTATAAGCTAGAAACAAATTTGAAATCCGTACCTTTGCATCGAAATTAAAAATAAAATGTCTAAAGCAATTACGGAGAAAACCAGTTTACATTCCAGGAACTTACATCGATCACGCTATAACTTTGATTTGCTAATCGAAAATTGTCCTGAATTAAAACCCTTTGTTTTCATTAACGAACACCAAATAGAAAGCATCGACTTCAGTAATCCTCAAGCGGTAAAAACCTTGAACAAGGCATTATTAATCAGCTATTACGACATTCAAAACTGGGATATTCCTCAAGATTATCTTTGCCCGCCTATTCCAGGCAGAGCAGATTATATTCACTACATCGCCGATTTATTAGCTGAAAGCAACAATGGTGTTATTCCAACAGGAGCTGAAGTAGAAGGACTTGACATTGGTGTTGGTGCCAATTGTATCTATCCTATCATTGGAAATGTAGTTTACAACTGGAGCTTTGTAGGTACTGACATTGATGAAAAAGCACTAAACAATTGCAGCGAAATAATCGAAGCCAATCCAAAATTGATTGAAGCCATTAGTTTGCAACAACAATTAGAACCTCGATTTGTTTTTAAAAATATCATCACACCCGAAGATAAATTTGCTTTCACCATTTGCAATCCTCCTTTTCATAAATCAGCTGAAGAAGCGAGCAAAGGCAGCCTTCGAAAAGTCAACAATCTAGAAAACAAAAAATCGACCAAAGCCGTCTTAAACTTTGGTGGTCAAAATAGTGAATTGTGGTGCGAAGGCGGTGAACTTGGTTTCATTACCCAAATGATTTACGAAAGCGCCCGCTACCCAATGCAATGCTTGTGGTTTACCAGTTTGGTTTCTAAACAATCGCATCTTGGCAGTCTTTATAAAACTTTAAATAAAGTCAATGCTGCTCAAATAAAAACCATCGATATGGCGCAAGGACAAAAAACCAGCCGCATTCTTGCCTGGACTTTCCTTACCGAAACCCAACAAAAAAACTGGAAATTCGAAGCAGCAAAACCTCTTTTTTAAAAGAAAAAATTTTCTTACTTTATTTGTAATAAATCTTATATTAGCCAAAATTAATAACCCAACACTATGGTTCAAAACTAACATACGCTAATTATGAGACAAATCAGAAATCTAATAGTAAAATTGAGAAATGAAATATCTTAAAGAAATAGAATCAGAAGGTTTTACAATCATAGAAAATATTTACACTAACGAAGAAATCAAAAATCTAATTTCTATAATTGAAAGTGAAACTGAAAATAAAATTTCAGAATCTACATTTCGTCAATCTCAAGATTTATTCGCTATTAGACAATTTCACAAAGAAATTCCTGAATCCCTGAAATACATTTTCAATCAAAAGTTGAATGACATTATAAAATCTAATTTTGGAGAAGATTTTTTTATAACAAAATCAATCTATTTTGACAAACCAGAAAAATCAAATTGGTTTGTTTCATATCATCAAGATTTGACTATTTCAGTTGATAAAAAAGTAGAACTTAAAAACTTTCAAAATTGGACAAATAAACAAAATCAGTTTGCAGTTCAGCCTCCAACAGAAATATTAGAAAATAATTTTACCATTCGAATTCATCTTGACAAGACAACAAATGAAAACGGAGCTTTAAAAGTTATAGATAAATCTCACAAAAAAGGAGTTTATAGAATTGAAAATTTGGATTTAAAAACTGAAACAATTTGCGAAGTTGAAAAAGGAGGAATTATGATTATGAAACCCTTGCTTTTTCACGCTTCTAACAAGACAACAAATAACGAGAGACGAAGAGTCATTCATATCGAATTCAGCAACCAAGAATTACCAAATGGATTAGAGTGGAGTGAAAAAACAAACTTCTAAACTCCCTTGATGATATTTATACTTATAAAACAGAATTGTTAACTACAATAAAAAATTACGAATAGTAAATCATCTATTTTAAGATTTATATTTATTAAAACACTATTTCAATTAAATTTTGATATAGTGTTTTTTTAAACTTTTTATACTATTACGGATTTAAAATCCATCTGATTAAAACACGCCTTAATATATTCTGATATTGTTATCTAACATTGTAACATAAAGAAAAAGCCTTATATTTGTTATTGAACTAAAATGCCCAATTATGCAACGAGAAAAACAGAATAAAAAAATTGTATTTCGATCTAATGCTAAAGAAGTATCTAATTTAATATTAGCAGGAAAACAGGCAGCAACAAATGCAATTAGGGAAAATAGAGCCTTAGGCTTAGCATTCACTTACACAAAAGGAAATAAAGTAGTTCGCGAAAACGCTAATGGAGAAATCGAAAACTTAGATAGAAAACCTTTACGCTCTTCGCTAAAAATAAAAAAAGGAACTATTTTGTATGTCAAATCAAAGTAGAATTAGACTTTTTGCTGGACCCAATGGCTCTGGTAAAACATCTTTGTATTACAAAATAAGTAAAACTTACAATTCTGGTATTTTCATAAATGCCGATGAAATAGAAAAAACACTCCTAACAAAAGGATTAATCGATTTATCTGATTTTGGACTAAAAGTAACAGAAGAAGATTTAGAAAAATTCATACTCTTAAATGATAGTCAATCCTTATTAGCAAAAGCTAAACAAGGAAACTACATCATAGATATCACTATCGCTGAAAATTTTATTGTCAATAAACCTAAGGAAACAAATAGTTATGAAGCCGCTTTTGCTGCATCATTCATCCGATATCTGCTTTTAAAAGAAAATAAATCATTCTCATACGAAACTGTAATGAGTGATGATTCTAAACTTCGGGAATTAGAAATAGCAAGAAAATCAGGTTTCAAAACCTACCTTTATTTTATCTGTACTGATGATTATCAAAAAAACATTGACCGAGTACAATTAAGAGTTGCAAAAGGAGGACACAATGTTGATAGTGATAAAATTCAAAAAAGATATTTTAAAACTTTAGAAAATCTCTCAGATGCAATAAAAATTGTTGACCGAGCTTTTTTATTTGATAATTCAGGTAAAAAAATGGATTTATTAGCCGAAATATATCAAGGTCAGGCATTCAAATTTCACACCACAGATTTGCCTTTATGGTTTGAAGAATATGTTTACAATAAATTTGATTTCTAAAATTCCCCCATAAATTGCTTTAAAGTTGTAGGTTTTATTTATTTTTAGCAACTTAAAATAAATAAAACCTACAACTATTCAACCACACTATTAAAAATCAACCTTTTTATGCTCACTTTTTTCAAAACAAAACCAAATCAGCTCAAAATCATTTCATTTGTAGCTGTCCAAATTCTATTCACCTCTTTTTGTGAAGCACAAAACAATAACAATTCAAATACACAAGACCTAAAATTATGGTACAACAAACCTTCTGAAAAGTGGGTTGAAGCTTTGCCTGTAGGAAACGGAAAAATTGGAGCAATGATATTTGGTGGTGTTGAAGAAGAACTTTTACAACTAAACGAAAGTACTTTATGGAGCGGCGGTCCAGTAAAAACAAATGTCAATCCAGAGTCAAAAAATTATTTACCGAAAATTAGAGAAGCTTTGCTAAATGAAGAAGATTACAGCAAAGCCAATCAACTGACCAGAAAGATGCAAGGCTTGTATTCGCAGTCCTATTTGCCTTTAGGTGATATTATTATCAAACAGGATTTCAATAATGCCAAGCCTATAGCCTATTATCGTGATTTAGATATTGAAAATGCGGTAGCAACAACAAAATTTATTATTAATAGTATCGAATATACCCGTGAAATTTTCACTTCTGCACCAGATAATGTGATGTTGGTTCGAATTTCGGCAAATAAAAAAGGAGCACTTACTTTTGATGTTTCTTCTAAAAGCCAATTAAAATTCAGTCCGTCAACCCAAGGAAACAATGAACTTATTATTAGCGGAAAAGCTCCTGCTAATGTAAATCCGTCTTATTATAATCCGAAAGGAAAAGAACCTATAACCTACGAAGATCCAACTGGATGTGATGGTATGCGTTACCAATATCGTATTAAAGCAATTAATAAAGATGGAAGCGTTACTACAACGAATTCGGAAATTAAAATTAAAAATGCCAGCGAAGTAATACTTTACATCGCTGCTGCAACTAGTTTCAACGGATTTGATAAATGTCCGGATAAAGACGGAAAAGATGAAAATAAAATTGCCTCAGACCGAATTAACAAAGCAGTAAAAAAGAGCTATTCTCAATTATTCACCAGACATATTGCTGATTACAAACGTTATTTCGATCGCGTTTCTTTTGCTGTAAAAGATACGGTGAACACTCCAATTAAATTAAAAATACCTTCTAACGAAAGATTGAAAGCTTATTCTAATGGTGCTTATGATCCTAAAATAGAAACTTTATATTTTCAATACGGAAGATACCTACTTATTTCTTCTTCCCGTCCAAGCGGACCTCCAGCTAATTTACAGGGAATTTGGAATAAAGAACTTCGTGCGCCATGGAGTTCTAATTACACCATCAATATCAATACTCAGATGAATTACTGGCCAGCAGAAGTAACGAATCTTTCTGAAATGCACCAGCCGCTTTTAGACTGGATTCAAAGTCTGGCTAAAACTGGAAAAACTACTGCACGCGAATTTTATAACGCCAATGGCTGGGTTGCTCATCACAATTCGGATTTATGGGCATTGAGTAATCCTGTGGGCGATAAAGGTGATGGTGATCCTGTTTGGGCGAACTGGTGGATGGGCGGAAACTGGCTTACACAACACCTTTATGAGCATTACCGTTTTACAGGAGACAAAAAATTCCTGGCCGAAAAAGCTTATCCGGTGATGAAAGATGCAGCGCTTTTCTCTTTAGACTGGCTGGTTGAAGACAAAAACGGCTATTTGATTACAGCTCCTTCTACTTCTCCTGAAAATAAATTCAAAGACAGTAAAGGCAAAGAACAATCAGTATCTGTTGCTACTACTATGGATATGTCGATAATTAGAGATTTATTCGATAATTTAATTGAAGCATCTGAAACTTTAGGAAATGACAAAGCTTTCCGAGAAACCTTAATTGCAAAACGAGCTAAGCTGTATCCATTACAAATTGGCAAAAATGGAACATTGATGGAATGGTACAAGGATTTTGAAGAAACAGATATCCACCACCGTCATGCCTCTCACCTATTTGGTTTGCATCCTGGAAGAGAAATCACTCCTTTGACGACTGACTTTTTTAATGCTGCTAAAAAATCACTTGAAGTTCGTGGTGATGAAGGAACGGGTTGGAGCAAAGGATGGAAAATTAACTGGTGGGCAAGATTACAGGACGGAGATCATGCGTATTCCTTGATCAGACAGTTATTAAATTACGTTGATCCTTCCAGTGGAAATTCACGTGCTGGAGGAACTTATCCTAACTTTTTTGATGCACATCCTCCGTTCCAAATTGACGGAAATTTTGCTGGTACCGCTGGTATGGCTGAAATGCTTTTGCAAAGTCAAGCCAATTACATTCAATTATTACCTGCATTGCCTAAAGCCTGGAGCGAAGGTCAGGTAAAAGGATTGATTGCCAGAGGCGGATTTGAAATCAGTATGGATTGGAACAAACAACAACTAAGCACTGCATCTATAAAATCATTAAATGGTGCCGAATGTATCATTATTACCAAAGTCCCTGTGAAAATCAAAAACTCTGATATTGTTTCACAAAAAACGGAAAACGGTTACCGAATTTCATTTAAAACAACCAAGGGAAAAACCTATCAAATCGTCAAATCATAACTGAAACTATCAACGTTTCAAAACCTTTATACAGTCGTTTTATTTTTTAATAAAGCGACTGTATTTTTTTGTTCTCGAATGAAACCCAGCAATTCTTTAGCTTTTCCTTTAGATTGAATTGGCGATAAACTTTGTAACTTTGCAACTTCCAACTTTGCAACAGAAAAACAAATGAATTTCCAAGTCGTATCTGATTATCAACCTAAAGGAGACCAGCCCCAAGCTATTGAAAAATTAACGCAAGGCATTATTGATGGTGATAAATTCCAAACACTATTAGGTGTTACTGGTTCGGGAAAAACATTTACGGTGGCCAATGTCATTCAGGAAGTGCAAAGACCTACATTAGTTTTGGCACATAACAAAACCCTGGCAGCCCAATTGTACTCGGAATTCAAACAATTTTTCCCAAACAATGCGGTGGAATATTTCGTTTCTTATTACGATTATTACCAGCCTGAAGCTTTTATGCCCGTTACAGGAGTTTTTATCGAAAAAGATTTATCCATTAACGAAGAGCTGGAAAAGATGCGTTTGAGCACTACTTCTTCATTGCTTTCAGGACGAAGAGACATTCTGGTGGTCGCTTCCGTTTCTTGCTTGTACGGTATTGGAAATCCGGTGGAATTTCAAAAAAATGTTATTGAAATACAACGGGATCAGGAAATCTCAAGAACCAAATTATTACACAGTTTAGTACAAAGTTTATATTCCAGAACCGAAGCTGATTTTACTCCTGGAAATTTCAGAATTAAAGGCGACACAGTGGAAATTTATCCAAGTTACGCTGATGATGCCTACCGCATTCACTTTTTTGGTGACGAAATCGAAGAAATTGAAAGCTTTGATGTAAAAACTTCTCAAGTCATTGAAAGGTTCGAAAAACTGACTATTTATCCGGCTAATATGTTTGTGACTTCACCGGATGTACTGCAAGGTGCTATTTGGCAAATCCAACAGGATTTGGTCAAACAAGTCGATTATTTCAAAGAAATAGGCAAACATCTGGAAGCTAAAAGACTGGAAGAAAGAACCAATTTCGATTTAGAAATGATTCGGGAATTGGGTTATTGTTCTGGTATCGAAAATTACTCTCGTTATCTTGATGGTCGACAAGCTGGAACAAGACCGTTCTGCCTATTGGATTATTTTCCAAAAGATTATTTGATGGTAGTTGACGAAAGTCACGTAACGCTTTCTCAGGTTCACGCCATGTACGGAGGTGACAGAAGCCGAAAAGAAAATTTGGTAGAATACGGTTTTAGACTTCCTGCAGCGATGGACAATCGTCCGTTGAAATTTGACGAATTTGAAGCCATGCAAAATCAGGTAATCTACGTATCAGCAACTCCTGCCGATTACGAATTGCAAAAAACCGAAGGCGTTGTAGTGGAACAAGTGATTCGTCCAACAGGATTATTGGATCCTATTATCGAAATTCGTCCGAGTTTGAATCAAATTGATGATTTAATTGAAGAAATTCAACAACGTTGTGAGTTAGACGAACGTGTTTTGGTCACTACTTTAACCAAAAGAATGGCGGAAGAATTAGCAAAATATTTAACTAAAGTGAGTATTCGTTGTCGTTACATTCATTCAGATGTAGATACTTTGGAACGAATAGAAATCATGCAGGATTTACGAAAAGGAATCTTTGATGTTTTAATTGGAGTTAATTTATTACGTGAAGGATTGGATTTACCCGAAGTTTCACTTGTAGCAATTTTAGATGCAGATAAAGAAGGATTTTTGCGTTCGCATCGTTCATTGACACAAACCATTGGTCGTGCAGCGAGAAACTTAAACGGAAAAGCCATTATGTATGCTGATAAAATTACAGACAGTATGCAAAAAACAATAGACGAAACCAGTTATAGAAGAACCAAACAAACTAATTTTAATACTGCAAATAACATTGTTCCGCAGGCATTAAACAAGAAAATTGATAGTGCTTTTACCAAAAATCCTTTGGTAGAATATGAGCTGGGACATACTTTGAATACTGCCGCAGAAGCTGTAAACGAATATTTATCGAAAGATGAAATTGAAAAACGCATTCGAGAAAAGCGTAAATCGATGGAAAAAGCTGCTAAAGAACTAGACTTTATGCAGGCCGCAAAATTACGTGATGAAATTAAAAAATTACAGGAACAACTGGCTTAATAATTTGAATCGTCGTGGAAAACATCCAATAAAACATCATCAGAAATCACTGAATTAGGTGCGTTTTTCACCTTTTTAATCAGCACTCTGATAGCATCAGTATCTAATCCCATACTAATTGCGATATGAACAATTAAATCTGGATCCTGTTGGTATAAAACGCCATCGTTCTGAAAAAACACCACCAATTTGTAAAATTGCTTGATGCGGGTTAATTTGAGATTATCAGGCAATTTTGGTAATTCCTGACTCAATAAATCAATAAATCCTCCTTTTCCAAAATTCAATTCATTGGCAATGAGAAATAAAAAATCATACCCTTTTTTGTTCAATTGACCATCAACTGTCGCAAAGGCAATCATCTCTAAAAGCAATTCTTTTTTTTCTTCACTAGTATCCATATCATAAATAATTTTAGCTAAAATATCATTTTTTATAATAATAACCCAAAGAAAAAGGTAGAATTAAACAATTTAATTGAAAAATCACATTTTTTTACTGTCTCTAAAAACGCTAAAAAAGGATAAATATGACAAAAAATTAACTTTTTTGTTTCAAAATACTTAGAACGAAAAAGCTCATTTTAAAGAAAATACTTTTATGGCTGTACTTTTTTATTATATATTCAAAATGAGATTAAAAAAATCCGAAAATCAAAAATCTTCATCTGCACCAAAATATATTCATTTTTATAGCTTAATTTTATCATAAAACCAGACTATTATGGAATTGATAATTAGAGAATACGAGCTAAAACTGAGGCACACTTTTACAATCTCCAGAGAGTCAATTGATATTCAGCCTTCTTTAATTGTACAATTAAAAAGCGGTGGATTCTCCGGATATGGCGAAGCAACTTCAAATCCTTATTACAACATTAGTGTTCCTATGATGAAACAGGATTTAGAAGCAATAAAAACGCTTATCGAATCTACAGATGAAGATACTCCCGAAGATTTCTGGGCAAAAGTACATCCTTATTTAAAACATGATATGTTTGCGCTTTGTGCGCTTGACATGGCATACACAGATTTGTACGCCCGAAAAAAAGGAAAGAAACTACACGAACTTTGGGATTACAACATTGAAAGGAATCCATTGACGAATTATACCATTGGAATTGATTCCATTGATAAAATGGTGGCTAAAATGAAAGAATTGCCGTGGCCTATTTATAAAATAAAATTAGGAACCAGCGAAGATATTGCCATTGTAAAAGCATTAAGAGAGCATACTAATGCTATTTTTAGAATTGATGCTAATTGTGGCTGGGAAATAGAAGAAACACTGACCAATGCCATAGAATTAAAAAAATTAGGCGTCGAATTTCTGGAACAACCTTTAAAAGCCGACGACTGGAAAGGACACGAAATTATTTTCAAACATTCGGTTTTACCAATTATTGCTGATGAAAGCTGTATTATTGAACAAGATGTTTCCAAATGTTACAATCATTTTCACGGCATAAATATCAAATTAGTAAAATGTGGCGGCCTGACTCCTGCCCGAAGAATGATCCAACAAGCTAAAAAATTAGGATTAAAAACAATGGTAGGCTGTATGACGGAATCTTCTGTTGGAATTTCGGCAATTGCACATTTATTACCACAATTGGATTATGTTGATATGGACGGAGCCTTACTTTTATCTGAAGATATTGCTAGCGGCGTACAAATTCAAAATGGAAAAATTGGCTATTCTGCATTGAATGGAACCGGAGTTATTTTAAAATAATTTTAGGAATGAAAGTAACTGAATTTCCAGATCGGGTTTTAAAAATGGATGGAGAAAATTTTTTATATTTTGGCGGAACCGCTTATTTAGGCTTACCGCCAAATAAAAAATTTCAAAAAATACTCTTTAAAAATATAGCTCGCTGGGGAACAGCTTATGGAAGTTCCAGAAATGCCAATATTAAATTAATTGCTTACGAAAAAGGAGAAAATTTCCTGGCAAAATTCATTCAGGCGGAAGTCGCTCTAACTGTTTCGTCTGGAATGTTAGCCGGAAGATTAGTTCTGGAAACCTTACAATCGGACACCGACATTTTTTACCATTTTCCTGACAATCATATTGCTATTAGCACTGATGAAAGTATTCCGTTTTTTATAAATGAGGAATTGAATCCGCGTTTATTAGATCATAAACCTGAAAAAATCACTATTCTGACCGATGCTGTTGCTACTAATAATGTAACTCCAGTTTCATTATCTATTTTAGAACAAATTCCCAATCACAAAGAAATCACTTTAGTGATTGACGAATCGCATTCTCTTGGGATTTTAGGAACAAATGGAAATGGTATTTTTTCTACCATAAATCAGCCGAATATTAAAAGAAAAATCATGATTTCTTCTTTAGGAAAAGCCATGGGATTATCCGGAGGCGTGATTGCAAGTGATGCTGATTTCATCAATAAAATCAAAGCAAACGACACTTTTGTTTCGAGTGCCGGAATGAATCCTGCTTTTGTACTAACCTTAGCCGATGCAGAGAAAATTTATAGGAAACAAAATAAAAAGCTGAAAGAGAATTTGATTTATATTCATTCGAAATTGCTTCCTAATATAAATATCCTTTTTGATAAAAGCTATCCTATTATTTATCCCAGAATTGAAAATATCAATACTATTCTGGCATCAAATAAAATTATCATAACCAATTTTAAATACACCTCAGAAACGGGTTATTTGAATCGAATTATCATTACAGCCAATCACAAAAAGAAGGATTTAGACAAAATAATTGAAATCCTCAATCAATACGATTAGCTAATACTAGAATAACGTACCTTTGTAAAAAATACAAAAATGACAAACAACGATATCTTTAAAAAATTACGCGTGGCTTTAATGCTTCGTGACGACCAAATAGTAGAAATATTGGAATTAGTAGATTTCAGAATTTCCAAATCAGAATTAGGTGCTTTTTTTCGTGATGAAAAACATCCCAATTATGTAGAATGTGGAGATCAGGTTTTACGTAATTTTTTAAATGCATTAGTAATTCACTTGCGTGGGACAAAAGAAAATCCTAAAAATCCAAATGAAGTTTTAGCCAAACACAAAGCAGAGATACCGAAAAAAGACAGCTCAAAAGAACGCTCTGAATTCAAGCCAAGCGCTAAAGATGAGGAAAAAGGAAGAGGCGATCAAAAACCTTTAAAATCTGGAACTGCTGCTAAAAAACCATTTAAGAAAAACAATTCTAAAACAGCTCCAAAAATTCAGGTTGTAGAAAAAGTAAAATTCAATAATGGTAAAGGAAAAAAATCTTAATTGTAAAATTTTTATTCCTTAAACATATAAAACAAAAAAAATCCCAATCTCTGAAAGCAAGGTTGGGATTTTGTTTTTTACGCGTTTTAGACTATTTGGTAAACTTAACTAGAAAAATAAGCCCTCTTCTATCCCCTAATTCTTCAGCAGATAACTTTTTGTAGTTCAAAGTACTTTTAATGTAGCTATTCAAATCTTCATTAGTAGAATTAGTGCTTAATACTACCATTTCATTATTCTCATTAATGGCAATTCTCACTTTCACTACAACTTCTTGGTCTAATACACTAAAAGTTGAATAATTATTAAGCAGCTTAGCTATTTCCTTAAAAGTATCATTTAAAGCTACTGGATCTTTAGCTGGCTTTTCTGCGGCAAACGCTGTTGTTAAAAATAGAGTAACAACAACTGATAAAATTAATTTTTTCATGATTTCTTCTGTTTTTAATTAGAATTAAATTGTTTCCGATTTCATTGTAAAAGTAACTAAATCTCTCATTCAAAAAACAAATAAAACACTGACACAGTGCGATTTACGATTTGAAAAAAAATAATTAACAAAAAATATCAGCTAAATAAAAAAACAAAGCTAAAATTAAATTATTCGCATAAAAAATAGAAATACGTTGAAAAAAAATTAACCAAAAATATCAAAACATTAAAATCACTAAGAATAAATCAGTTTAAAATAGCTCTAAATAACAAAATCCTGATTCCGTTATAAAACGAAATCAGGATTTTTTTTAATTGATTTACTGTAAACTACCTAGTAAACTTAACCAAGAAAACAAGTCCTTTACCAGCTTGTAATTCTCCCGCTAATAGCTTTTGATAGTTTAAAGTATTTTTGATGTAGTAATTCAAATCTTCATTAGTAGTATTAGTGCTCATTACAACAATTTCATGATTTTCATTAATTGCAATTCTCACTTTTACCACAACATCTTGTTCTAATCCTCCTAAATTAGGATACGTATTCAACATTTTAGTTAACTCTTTATAAGTCTCATCAAAATTTTTTGCTGTATTAGGAGACTTATCCGTAGCAAATGCTGTACTCATAAATAAAGTAACGATAACAGATAAAAATAATTTTTTCATGATTTCTTTGTTTTTAATTACAGGTCAAAATTACCACAGATTACCCACATAAAAACCACAAAAACAATTACTTAACTTAAACATAAAAGAGTTCATTTTACACTTTTTGCGAGGTACAAAAACTTTCAGAACAATTAATAAGAGCTTTGTAAAAAAGAAACTTTAAAATTTCATTAATCGCATAAAAACCACAAAAACTCTAAAAAAAAGCACATATTCCCTACTTAATATTAAATTAATACAAAGATTGATTATAAAGTAGAATGGATCAGAAACAAAAAAACCTGTCTCGTTTTTAGAACGAGACAGGTTTTTTATATATTAACTTTCTTTCTTAATTAAGAAAGTGCAGCTTGCACTTGGTCAGCAGCTTCCTGAAATTGAACTGCAGATAAAATTGGCATACCAGAATTATCAATTAATTCTTTTGCAATTTCAGCATTTGTTCCTTGCAAACGAACGATGATAGGCACTTTAATAGCGTCTCCCATGTTTTTGTAAGCATCAACAACACCTTGAGCAACACGGTCACAACGAACGATTCCTCCAAAAATGTTAATCAAGATAGCTTTTACGTTTGGATCTTTTAAGATAATACGGAAAGCTGTTTCAACACGTTTAGCATCAGCAGTTCCACCTACGTCAAGGAAGTTAGCTGGTTCAAAACCTGCATATTTAATTAAATCCATAGTTGCCATTGCAAGACCTGCTCCGTTTACCATACAACCTACAGTACCGTCAAGATCTACATAGTTCAATCCTACTTCTTTAGCTTCAACTTCAATTGCATTTTCTTCAAGAATATCACGCATCTCTGCATAAGCTTTTTGTCTGTATAATGCGTTGTCGTCAATATTTACTTTAGCATCAACTGCTAAAATTTTATTATCAGATGTTTTTAAAACTGGGTTGATTTCAAACATAGATGCATCAGAACCAATGTAAGCTTTGTATAATGAATCGATGAATTTCACCATTTCTTTAAAAGCATTTCCTGAAAGTCCTAAGTTAAAAGCAATTCTTCTTGCTTGAAAACCTTGTAATCCTACATTAGGATCAATTTCTTCAGTAAAAATTAAATGAGGTGTGTGTTCAGCCACTTCTTCAATATCCATTCCACCTTCAGTAGAATACATAATCATATTGCGACCAGTTCCTCTGTTTAATAAAACAGAAACATAAAACTCAGAAGTTTCAGATTCTCCAGGATAGTAAACATCTTCAGCAATTAAAACTTTGTGTACTTTTTTTCCTTCTGCAGAAGTTTGAGGAGTGATTAATTGCATTCCGATAATTTCGCTTGCAATTTCTTCTACTTTATCGATTCCTTTAGCAAGTTTCACCCCGCCTCCTTTACCACGTCCACCAGCGTGAATTTGGGCTTTTACAACGTACCAACTTGTTCCAGTTTCGGTAGTTAATTGTTTTGCAGCAGCAACAGCTTCAACCGCATTATTAGCAACGATTCCGCGTTGAACGCGAACTCCGTAGCTTGCTAAAATCTCTTTTCCTTGATATTCGTGTATGTTCATAATATAGAATTTGTCTGGATTCTGAATTTATTTCAAAATATGAGTGCGACAAAAGTAGCAAAAATGAACTTAAATCTGAAATCTTTTTAACGATTTAAAATATCTTATAAATAAAGTTAAAAAAAGATGCTTTTGCGTTCATTTTTTCAGCGAAAAAAAGATTTTGCAGCAAAAAATAGAACGATCTGACGTTTTTACATTGAATATAACAATAATGAATTTAAAAAAATAAGAAATAATTGTCAAAATAACACCTCAAAAATGGAGTTACATTAACAATTTGTTAATACACAGCACAAATAATGCAATTATTATTATTTATTATACTTTTTTCTATTATTCCTGTAAAAGTAGCTTATAATAGTCTCAATGGATGGATTATATTTAATGAAATATCTATTTTTGTAAAAAAAATTATCAAGCATGAAAGTTAAAGAACAAGGCCTTTATTTGCCAGAATTCGAGCATGAAAACTGTGGAGCTGGTTTTATCTGCAACCTTAAAGGTGAGAAGACAAATCAAATTATACACGACGCATTAGAAATTCTAGTAAAATTAGAACACCGTGGTGGTGTAAGTGCTGACGGAAAAACGGGAGATGGAGCTGGACTTTTGATTGACATTCCTCACGAATATTTCAACAGAGTTTGTGATTTCAAATTACCTGCTGCTCGTGAGTATGCTGTTGGAATGGTGTTTTTACCAAAAATCAAAAACCAATACGTTTTTTGTAAAGACATATTTGAAAAAGAAATCAAAGCACAAGGACTTACTGTTTTAGGATGGAGAGAAGTTCCTGTTGACTCCACTCAATTAGGTGAAATTGCTTCTGCTTCTGAACCTACTATTGAGCAAATCTTTGTTGGTAAAAGCGAAGCTATTGATGAAGCTACATTCAAAGCTAAATTATATGCTGCCCGTAAAATTACTGAACACGCTATTGCGAATTCTAAAATATCGCAAAGTTCATACTTTTATCTACCAAGTTTATCAACTACTACCTTAATATATAAAGGTATCATTATGCCTGAGGATATTGGGCCATATTATACTGACTTGCAACAAACGGATTTAGTTACTCGTTTAGCGCTTGTACACCAACGTTTCTCTACGAATACAATGCCAACCTGGGAATTAGCGCAACCATTTAGATATATGTGTCAAAATGGTGAGATTAATACTTTAAGAGGTAACGTTAGTAGAATGCGTGTTCGTGAAGAAATCATGAAAAGTGATGTCTTTGGACCACAAATAGAGCGTTTATTCCCTATTATTTTACCTGGAAAATCAGATTCAGCTTCTATGGATATGGTAGTTGAATTACTAACACATACTGGAAGATCATTACCTGAAGTAATGATGATGATGATTCCTGAAGCATGGGAAAAACACAAAACCATGTCTGACGAAAGAAAAGCATTCTACGAATACAATGCTTGCATCATGGAACCATGGGACGGACCGGCTTCTGTACCTTTCTCTGATGGAGATTATGTAGGAGCATTATTAGACCGTAACGGTTTAAGACCTTCTCGTTATACTGTAACTAAAAGTGGTAAATTGATTATGGCATCAGAAATTGGTGTTGTAACTGTTGATCCGGAAGATGTAGAAAGCCACGGTAGATTAGAGCCAGGAAAAATGTTCTTAGTTGACATGAACAAAGGACGTATCATCAATGATGAGGAAATCAAAAGTAAAATTGTTTCTGAAAGACCGTATCAAGAATGGTTGAATCAATACCGTTTGAACCTGAAAGACGTTCCTTCTACAACTGAAGTTTGCCCAATTGAAACTATCGATTTAAAAACAAGAGAGCGTTTATTCAACTATACATTAGAGGATATTCAGGATATGATTACGCCAATGGCTCAAGCTGGAAAAGAAGCTTTGGGATCAATGGGTATCGATACTCCTCTTGCGGTTTTATCTGACAGACCACAATTAATTCCTAACTATTTCAAACAATTATTTGCTCAGGTAACTAATCCACCTTTGGATGGTATCCGTGAAGAAATTGTAACAGATATTAGTTTAGCATTGGGTCAGGACAGAAACATCTTTGATATTTCTAGCAAACAATGTAGAAAATTAAGAATTCAAAATCCGGTTATTTCTAACGATGACTTAGAAAAAATCAGAAATATTGATATCGATAATTTCAAAGCAGAAACTATTGAAATTTTATATACAAAAGATAAAGGTTTAAATGGTTTAGAAAATGCTTTAGAAGACATTATCACTCAAATCAGCAAAGCAGTTGATAGAGGAACTAACATCATTATCTTATCTGATAGAGGTGTAAACAAAGAGTTTGCTCCTATTCCTGCTTTATTAGCTTGTTCTTATGTTCACCACCAAATGAACCGTTTACGTAAGCGTTCTTACTTTGATATCATTATCGAATCTGCTGAACCACGTGAACCGCACCATTTTGCAACATTATTTGGTTACGGAGCAAGTGCAATTAACCCTTACATGGTTAACGAAATCATTCGCGTACAAGTACAAGAAGGTTTCATCACTGGAATTAGCGAACAAAAAGCAGTTGACAACTTTAACAAAGCAATTGGTTCAGGAATTTTAAAAATCATGAACAAAATTGGAATCTCTACTTTACATTCATACAGAGGTTCTCAAATTTTCGAAATTGTTGGTTTCAGCTCTAAATTTGTTCAAAAATACTTCCCTTACACTGCTTCAAGAATTGAAGGTATTGGACTGTATGAAATTGAAAAAGAAATTAGCGAAAGATACCAATATGCTTACCCAGATGTGTTAATCCCTAACAGATTAGGTTTAAATATTGGTGGAGAATACAGATGGAGACGTAACGGGGAAAGACACATGTTCAACCCTACTACTATTGCTAAATTGCAACAAGCAGTACGTTTAAGTGATCAGGATAGTTATGATGTTTATGCTAAAACAGTAAACGATCAGGCTAAAAATTTAATGACCATTCGTGGATTATTCGAATTTGACAACTTAGATCCAATTCCATTAGACGAAGTAGAACCATGGACTGATATTGTTAAACGTTTCAAAACGGGTGCAATGTCTTACGGATCTATCTCTAGAGAAGCACACGAGAACTTAGCTATCGCTATGAACCGTATTGGAGGAAAATCTAATTCAGGTGAAGGTGGAGAAGACAGAACTCGTTTCCAACCAGATGTAAACGGTGACAGTCGTAACTCGGCTATCAAACAAGTAGCTTCTGGACGTTTTGGAGTAACTTCTCACTATTTATCTAGTGCAAAAGAGATTCAAATTAAAATGGCTCAAGGTGCAAAACCTGGAGAAGGTGGACAATTACCGGGTGAAAAAGTATTGCCTTGGATTGCATCGGCTCGTAACTCAACTCCTTTCGTAGGATTGATTTCGCCACCGCCTCACCACGATATTTATTCTATTGAGGATTTAGCACAATTAATCTTCGACTTGAAAAATGCTAACAGAGAAGCACGTATTAACGTGAAATTAGTTTCTGAAGTTGGTGTTGGAACAATTGCTGCGGGTGTTGCTAAAGCAAAAGCTGACGTTGTATTAATTGCTGGTTATGATGGTGGTACTGGAGCTTCTCCATTAACGTCATTAAAACACGCTGGTCTTCCTTGGGAACTTGGATTGGCTGAAGCACAACAAACTTTAGTGTTAAACAACCTAAGAAGCCGTATTGTTGTAGAATGTGACGGACAGTTAAAAACAGGTCGTGACGTAGCTATCGCTGCTTTATTAGGTGCTGAAGAATTTGGTTTTGCTACTGCTCCTCTTGTTGCTTCTGGATGTATCATGATGCGTAAATGTCACTTGAATACTTGCCCTGTAGGTATTGCTACTCAAGATAAAGAATTGCGTAAAAACTTCAAAGGGACTCCTGAGCACGTTATTAACTTCTTCTACTATGTTGCAGAAGAGTTAAGAGGCATTATGGCGTCACTTGGTTTCAGAACTTTAGAAGAAATGATTGGTCAAACGCACAAAATCAATTCGAATAAAGCAATTACACATTACAAAGCCAGAGGTTTAGATTTATCATCTATCTTACACAGACCAGATGCTTATAAATACAAAACCGTTCGTAACACAGAGAAACAAGATCATGGATTAGAAAACGTAATGGATTTCCAAATCCTGAAAGATTCTCACCGTGCTTTGTACAGAAAAGAAAAAATGACTTTAGAATATCCTATTAAAAATACCGACCGTTCAGTGGGAGCTATTGTTAGTAACGAGATTTCTAAAATATATGGTCACTTAGGCCTACCAGAAGATACTTTAAACATTAATTTCACAGGTTCTGCAGGTCAGAGTTTAGGAGCATTTAGTGCACACGGATTGACTTTTACTGTTGAAGGAAACACAAATGATTATTTAGGAAAAGGTTTATCCGGAGCTAAATTAATCATCAAAAAACCAGCAAAAGCTACTTTTGTTGCCTCAGAAAATATTATCGTAGGTAACGTTTGTTTATTTGGAGCTATTGAAGGGGAAGCTTTCATCAACGGTATTGCAGGAGAGCGTTTTGCAGTTCGTAACTCTGGAGCTACAGCTGTAGTTGAAGGTGTGGGAGATCACGGTTGCGAATACATGACTGGTGGTAAAGTAGTTGTTCTAGGTAAAACTGGAAGAAACTTTGCAGCAGGTATGAGTGGTGGTATCGCCTATATCTATGATCCTGAAAACAAATTCAAAAATGGTTTATGTAATACTGAAACTATCGAGTTTGAAACAGTTGAAGGAAACGAAGCTGACGAATTAAGACATTTAATAGAAAGACACGTAGACTACACTAGTAGCACAAAAGGTATCGAATTATTAAATGATTGGAATACAAGCTTAGAAAATTTTGTAAAAGTAATGCCTACAGAATACAAAAAAGCATTAAAGCGTTTGGAAACTGAGGTACAAATGGTAGAAGAATTAACAGCATAATACAATGGGAAAAGTAACAGGTTTTAAAGAATTCGAAAGAAAAGATGAATCATACACAGCAGTACAAGAGCGTGTAGGACATTATAAAGAATTTACAGTTCCTTTGAGTGAAGCTGAAATTACAAAACAAGGATCACGTTGTATGGATTGTGGAATTCCATTTTGCCACAGTGGATGTCCATTAGGGAATTTAATCCCTGATTTCAACCACATGGTACACCAAGGTGAATGGCAAAAAGCTTCTTGGATCCTACATTCAACAAATAACTTCCCTGAATTTACAGGACGTTTATGTCCTGCACCATGTGAAAAAGCATGTGTATTAGGAATTATTGCTGATCCAATTTCTATTGAGAATATAGAAAAAAATATTGTGGAGCGTGCCTTTGCTGAAGGATGGATTAAACCACAACCACCAAAAACAAGAACAGGAAAAACTGTAGCTGTTGTTGGTTCAGGACCTGCTGGTTTAGCAGCTGCTCAACAATTAAACAGAGCTGGTCATACCGTAACTGTTTTTGAAAGAGACAATGCTATTGGTGGTTTATTACGTTACGGAATTCCTAACTTCAAAATGGAGAAAGGAATTATTGACCGTCGTGTAGCTATCTTAGAAGCAGAAGGAATTACTTTTAAAGTAAATACAAACGTTGGTGTGAACTATGACATTAACGATTTAAAAGCTTTTGATTCCATTGTACTTTGTGGTGGAGCAACAGAAAGAAGAAGCTTACCTACTCCTGGTGCTGATGCTGACGGAGTAGTTCAGGCAATGGATTTCTTAACACAACAAACAAAAGTTGTTTTTGGAGAAAAAATAGAAAACCAAGTTTTAGCAACTGGAAAAGATGTAATCGTAATTGGTGGTGGAGATACAGGATCTGACTGTGTGGGAACATCAAACCGTCAAGGTGCAAAATCAGTGACTAACTTTGAGATTATGCCAAAACCTCCAGTAGAAAGAAGCGAATCTACTCCTTGGCCATATTGGCCACTACAACTGAAAACTTCTTCTTCTCACAAAGAGGGAGCTGAAAGAAACTGGTTAATCAATACTAAAGAGTTCGTAAAAGATGCTGATGGTAAATTAATCGCTCTTAAAACAGTAAACGTAGAATGGAAAATGGTTCCTGGACAACGTCCTGAATTAATTGAAATTGCTGGTTCTGAGAAAACATGGCCATGTGACTTAGCTTTATTAGCTTTAGGTTTTACAGGTCCTGAAAAAACTCTAAGTAGTCAATTAGGTTTAGAACTGGATTTCAGAAGCAACTACAAAGCGGAATATGGTAAATACCAAACTAATGTTCCAAACATCTTTACAGCTGGTGATATGCGTCGTGGACAATCTTTGATTGTTTGGGCTATTTCAGAAGGTAGAGAAGCTGCAAGACAAGTAGATTTATACTTAATGGGATCAACTAATTTACCTACCAAAGAAGGTGGTGATTTACCTCCATTGTAATAATCAATAAATACTTAAAAAGGCTATCCGAAAGTAATTTCAGATAGCCTTTTTTGTTTTCTAAGGTTTTACTTCAACTAATACAATGTGACAAAAAAGCTAAAAAAACTCATATTAGGTTTATTATATAACTTATTGTTAGAATTTGTTAGTTTTATATTTATCTATTGTAGTATCAATAAAGAATAATAAATTTGTGTAAAAATAATAGCAATGCAATCAAAAGACTTACTTCAATTAGCAGATCAATTTGGCAGTCCGTTATATATATATGATGCCGATAAAATAAAATCACAATACGAGAGATTAACGAAAGCTTTTTCTAAAGTAGAAAAATTACGTATCAATTATGCTATGAAGGCATTGTCTAACGTTGCCATTCTTCAATTATTGAGAGAATTGGGATCTTGTTTGGACGCTGTTTCTATTCAGGAAGTACAACTAGGACTTCATGCTGGATATTCTCCAGATCAAATCTTTTTCACGCCAAATGGTGTTTCTCTTGAAGAAATTGAAGAAGTACATGCTTTAGGTGTTCAAATCAATATTGACAATTTATCTATTCTAGAGCAATTTGGAGCAAAACACCCTACTGTTCCTGTATGTATTCGTATCAATCCTCACGTTATGGCGGGTGGAAATGAAAACATTTCTGTAGGTCATATTGATAGTAAATTTGGTATTTCAGTGCACCAGTTGCCGCATTTAGTTCGTATTGTTGAAAACACAAATATGAACATTGCAGGTATTCACATGCACACTGGTTCTGATATTTTAGATATTGAAGTATTCTTATATGCTGCCGAAATTTTATTTGATGCAGCTAGAAATTTCAAAAATCTTGAGTTCTTAGATTTTGGTAGCGGATTTAAAGTTCCTTACAAAAAAGATGATATCGAAACAGATATTGAAGAATTAGGTAAAAAATTATCGAAAAGATTCAATGCTTTCTGTGCTGAATATGGTAAAGACTTAACGCTTATTTTTGAACCAGGAAAATTCTTGGTGAGTGAGGCAGGTTTCTTCTTAGCAAAAGTAAACGTAGTAAAACAAACTACTTCTACAGTTTTTGCAGGAATTGATTCTGGATTCAATCATTTAATTCGTCCTATGTTTTATGGTTCACAACACCACATTGAAAACATTTCTAATCCAAAAGGAAAAGAGCGTTTTTACTCAGTAGTAGGATATATTTGTGAAACAGATACTTTTGCTAGTAACCGTAGAATTCAGGAAATTGCTGAAGGTGATATTCTTTGTTTCAGAAATGCCGGAGCTTATTGCTACTCTATGTCTTCAAACTACAATTCAAGATACAAACCAGCTGAAGTATTATGGATTAATGGTGAAGGACATTTGATTAGAGCTCACGAAACTTTTGAAGATTTATTAAAAAATCAAATTCCATTACCTGCTTCGGTAGCTAAACAATAAATACAAAACATAAAAAAGGGACTTAAATAAGTCCCTTTTTTGTATTCTCTACTTTCCTAAAATTTCTGTCAGCACATTAGCTTCGGTACCATTAGGGAAATCAATTTTTATTTTCTGAGCAATTGTTGGTGCTATTTGAGTAATCACTTTTTTATCAAAAGATTCTCCTTTTTTAATATTCCAGCCATAAAACAACAAAGGCACGTGTGTATCATAACTGTATGGAGTTCCGTGAGAAGTTCCTGTTCCTTCATGCTCAATATAACCGGGCTTATCCAGAATGATTAATTCTCCATTTTGTTTTGGATCATAACCTCTTATTACATAATTCAAATAATAATCTGAATTTCCTGCTGCCATAATTTCTTCTTCAGTATACACACGTTTTACTTGTGGTAATTTCATTAAATATTCTTTGAAAGCAATTTTAACTTTATCCAGTGAAAGTCCTTTATCCTGAATTTGTTTTTTATCGAAAAACACATTGTAGTTCGAATAATTCAATACTAAGTCTGCTCCAAAAGTAGTCTTAGAAAACTCATGCAACTTATTAGACAAATCTTTATAATCTACAGATGCTACCGCATATTTATTGTCTCTTAAAAAATTTACATTTTCAGCTGCAGCATGATCAGCAGTTAAAAACAATAAGTAATTGCCCTTACCTACTTTTTTATCCAAATAAGATAAAAAATCAGCAATGGTTTCATCTAAACGCAAATACGTATCCTGAACTTCTCTGGAACGAGGTCCGGTTAAATGTCCAACATAATCGGTAGACGAAAAACTAACGGATAAAAAATCAGTCTCATTATCCATTCCTAATTCTTCGTTTGCAATAGTTTCTTTTGCAAAATCAGCTAAAAAATCATTTCCAAAAGGAGTTGTTTTGATCACCTTTGCTCCTTTTTTCGCATACATTTCTTTTAAATTATATGGAAAAACTGGTTTTTTACTTCCGTACAAAAGTCCTTCGTACGGATTATCATCAGCTAAGCTCTTATTGTAAACTGATTCTGGTTTAAGCAAAGTCCAATCTTTATTCAAATAACTTTCGTAATGTTTCTTTCCGTTAAATTGAGAAACCCAATTTGGTAATTCTTTTCCATAAAAAGTACTGGAAATAAAATTCCCAGAATCGCTTAACCAAAATGCCCAATTAGCAAAATGTCCTGCCGGAAGTATCGCACCTCTGTCCTTAACACTAATCCCAATAACTTTTCCTTTAAAATTAGTTGCCAAACGCAATTCGTCGGTTACTGTAGTATTCTCTAAATTAAGCGGTGACATCTGTCCTTCATCTAAATCACCAGTTCCTAAAATTGAAACAGAAGCATCGTCAGTGCAATATTTGTATTTCCCAATAGCTTTGTCAAACCAAGTATTCCCTACAATTCCATGAACAGCAGGTGTAGTTCCTGTGTAAATTGAGGCATGACCAGGAGCTGTATAAGTAGGCATATAATTGTAATGTGTATTATGAAAAACATAACCATCATCCATCAATCTACGAAAACCATTAGTTGAAAAGTCATCTGAGAAACGATAGAGGTATTCCATCTTCATTTGGTCCACAACAATCCCTACTACTAACTTGGGTCTTTGTTGTGCATAAGTATTAAAAAATGCTACACCAGCAAAAAGTAAAAATATTTTTTTCATGATAAAATTAGATATAAAAGCAAAAATACAAATTAAAAAGAGAGCTAATATTATGAAATCGTTATGTAAACCAATTACTTCGAAAAAGAAAAAAATACTAAAAACAATATAAATATTGGTTTCAAAGCCCTTATTGTTATCCAACCCAAACTTTAAAAAGTTATTTTTGTAATTCCAAAATTTTAGAAAATCCTTGTTCGAAATAAGAATATAATGAAATACACTTCTGCCTCTTTTTTAACTTTCAATACAAAAAAATATTTTTTTGTTCTCTTACTTAGCTTGTCATTATCATTAAGTTCCTGGGCAACTTCCGGAAAATGGACAAGCCAGGTTACTGGTGGAACGATTGAATACACTGCAACCGAATCTAAAAACCCGATTAAAGATTTCAATGGAAATTATGTTACTGTAGTGTATTTAAAAAATCTTGCCATAAAAAAAATTGGTAGAAATAGTATTAAAAAAGATGTCAATTGGTTACTCTCTGAAGGCTATCGTGTTATTGAACTTAATTATTCAAAAAACAGCAATGCCAAAGTGCTAAAAATAAACGCAGACATTATAGCCATTAATGATTCTATTGCTGCGGGAAGTTTTTGTGGTTTTAAAAACTGTTCCCAATACAAATCGTATGTTTTATTTGAAGGTTATCGTATAGCACGAGATGTAAGTTATTTTATTGATAATCCAAAAATTTACAACACACCCGAACAATACATTGTTGGCGATTCTTTGCACATGGACATTATTTATCCTGCAAATCCCAAAGTAAAAGTGCCTACTATTTTATCTTTTTCATATAGTAATAGTTATGCGAATTATGATAGCAATAAAGGAATACTTACTGATGCTTACAAAGATCAACGCCTGAATTTAGCCTATTCTTTTGCGGGTTTTAATGATTCTTTTCTCGAAGGAGCGCCAGCAAATGGAATGGCCTGGGCTATTGCCGATCATCCCAAATACTGTCCCTGGGGAAAAGGAAAACCTGTTAACGGTGCCAACGATGCTTACAAATCATACGAAGCCAATCCTGATACGGCTCAAAAAGTAAAATCAGCTATTCGAACGTTACGAGCTTTTGGAAACAAAATGGGACTTTCGGATAAAATAGGAATTTTTGGTTTTTCCAGAGGATCAACTGCGGGTTCCATGGCCATTGGGGATAGAAAAGTAGCCAGTTTAGAAAATACAGGTTTCCATATTGGAATTTCCGATGATGTGCAAGCTGCTGCACTTGGACCTGGTGTTTTTGATTACACCCTTATTTACAACAAATCCAATGATGGCGATAAAAATATGGAATTGAGATGTCCTTGGGTTTGGGGACCATTGGAAGAAAACCGAGCATTATGGGAGTCGATGGGTTCTTCTTTTTTAGTCGAAACTGCTGCGACAGCCCCTACTCTATTTTTCTATAATACAGATGATGATGCCTATTATGAAGATCAAATTATCAATTTGAAAAACAAATTAGACCAGTTAGCTGTTCCAACAACAGCTCTTATTAATTACGGAAAAGGACATTCAATTCCACAAACGGAAGCCGATCTAAATATTCTTTATGATTTTTTTAAGAACTATCTTAATTCTCCAGCATCTAATAAAACATACCCAACTAATAAATAAAAAACAACTATTCATCAATTGTACTTTTTTCAATATGAAATTCTTACAATAAAAAAACATAAAAACAACTAAAGCGTATTTTGTTATTTTTTTATTCTTATTTATTCTAAATAATTGTTTGCGGAACCAATTTTAAATATACATTTGCATTTTTTTAACATAACCCTAACAAAATACAAATGAAAAGAATTTTATTGCCTTCGCTAGCACTATTATTTTCTATATCCACCCAAGCTCAGGAAATTGCCTCAGTATTAGAACACAATAGTTCGAATAAAATTAACTCTACTCCTTTTGATACTATAAAAAGTAAAAAAGGACAAATCCTAAAAGAAGTTATTGTTACTGGCAATAAACCACATAAACCAGTTTCTGCTTCGAGATCTGGAATTAAACCAATGGATTTACCACAAAGTGTACAAGTCATTGGAAGTGAAATTATAGAACAACAACAAGCTATTCGTTTAAGCGAAGTTATTAAAAATGCTAATGGTGTTTATGTTGGTTCAGCTCGTGGTGGTGCTCAGGAATCTTTTTGGTCAAGAGGTTACGATATGGGAGCAAATAATATGTTTAAAAATGGATTCCGTTTTAATTCAGGATCGATTCCAGAGGTTTCATCTTTAGAAAAAGTAGAATTTTTAAAAGGAGGTTCTGCTTTATTGTATGGAAACGTTGCTCCAGGAGGTATTTTAAATTTGGTTACCAAAACTCCAAAATTCACTAAAGGAGGAGAAATTTCAATGCAGGCTGGAAGTTATGATTTCTATAAACCTTCAATTGATTTTTATGGTCCTTTAAACAAATCAATTGCTTATCGTTTTACAGGATCTTATGAGAATTCAAAAAGCTTTAGAGACTATGTAAAAAATGATCGTATCTACATCAACCCTTCGTTCTTATTTAACATTTCTGAAAAAACACATATTACAGTTCAAGGAGATTATTTAAGTGCCGATTGGACTCCAGACTTTGGTACTGGAATCATTGGTGAAACTATTTTAAATATCCCTCGTAATACTTATTTTGGCGCACTTTGGTCAAATGGAAACACAAAATCGGCTAGTGCATCTGTATTATTTAATCATGATTTTAGTAAAGAGTGGAAATTAAGCTTTAATAGTTCATTCCAAAATTACAGAAGAACTCAAAAATCAACAGCTCAAATGAATGGTGTCACTGCTAGTGGTGACTGGAAACGCGCATTAACTCAGGCTGATGCTGCCGAAAGAATATTTGGAGACCAATTGAGTTTACAAGGAACTTTCAACACAGGAAGTGTTAAACATCAAATATTTACAGGCGTTGATTATGAAAATTCAATAGCTCCAAGTTATACTTTTGCTTTCGCTCAAGCAGATTATGGTACAATTAATCTTTTTAATTACGACTACAGCACACAAAGCACAGTCATTCCTTTTTCGCAAGCTACACAACTAGCAACTACTAATACACAACGTTTTGGAGCTTATGCACAGGATTTAATATCGATTACTGATTATATTAAAGTTTTAGGAGGTATTCGTTGGTCTTGGCAAGAAGCAGAAGTTGACACAGAAGTTTACGCTACTGGCATTACTACAACAGGTACTAAAACTTTAAATAGAGCTTATTCTCCAAAAGCAGGATTGGTAATTCAGCCTAATAAAGATTTATCTTTATTTGCTAGTTATTCGAATTCATTTACTCCAAATACTGGAACAACTGTTGATTTAAAACCATTGGATCCTTCAATAATTGACCAATATGAAGTAGGAATTAAAAAAGATTTCTGGAAAGGAATTTTAAGTACTAATGTAACATTATATCAAATATCTAATAATAATTTTGCTCAAACTGTTGCTGTTTTAGCTGATGGAGTTACACCAAACGTAAACACCAACTTAAAAGAATTAGTTGGAGCAACAAAAGGAAAAGGTCTTGAAATTGATATCACCGCTAAACCAGTGGAAGGTTTAAATATCATGGCAGGTTATAGTTTTAACGAAACAAAGGTTTCTAAATCATCAGGAACAAGTGGAAGTCTTGTTGTAGGTGATCTTTTAGCTAGAACTCCAAGAAATACCGCTAACTTGAGTTTCTTTTACAAATTACCTAGTGGTGCCTTAAAAGGTTTAACTTTTGGAGCTATCGGAAGTTATATTGGTGATCGAACAGGAGGTTGGAATGACCGATATGTATGGACAGAAAATAAACCATCAACCACTCCAAAAACATATACTGTAACTATCGAAGACCGCGATATTCCATTAAAAGGATATACTACAGTAGATGCTTCAGTAGGTTATGAATGGAAAAAAATCTCAATCTTATGTAGATTATCTAATATTACTAATGAGTTGAATTATACAGTTCACGAAAATTACAGTGTGAATCCAATTGCTCCTCGTCAAGTAATGGTAAGTTTAAAATATAAATTATAGAATCTTTCCGATTATTTTCTAAAAGCTCCTTCGGGAGCTTTTTTTGTTTTAAAAACTTTTTAAAAAATTAACTACATTTAACTATTCTCAAAACCAATTGATTCCAACTATGAAAAAAATAACTAAAGAAGATATCAGTCAGGAAATATTTGACTTGTACGATGATTACGCTCACAACAAAATTGAAAGAAGACAGTTTATTGAAAAACTTTCGGTATTTGCAATAGGCACACTTACATTGCCCTCTTTATTAAGTTTTATTACTCCTGATTATGTAAATACCTTACTTATAAAACCCGATGACCCAAGGATAGATTCCGATTATATTACTTATGATTCTCCAAAAGGTGGAGGAAAAATCAAAGGTTTACTTTCGAAACCAAATAAAGGCAATAAAAAACTTCCTGGAGTAATTGTGGTACACGAAAACCGTGGTTTGAATCCCTATATAGAAGATGTTGGGCGCAGAACTGCTATTGAAGGATTAATTAGTTTGGCGCCAGATGCTTTGACTCCATTAGGCGGCTATCCCGGAAATGATGATGAAGGCAGAGAATTACAGAAAAAAAGAGACCGATACGAAATGCTCGAAGATTTTATTGCGGCTTACCATTATTTAAAAAATCATCCTGATTGCAATGGCCACATTGGAGTAGTTGGTTTTTGTTTTGGTGGATGGATTGCTAATTTAATGGCGGTTAAAATCCCAACATTAAACGCTGCAGTTCCTTTTTATGGAGGACAACCCACTGCCGAAGAAGCGGCACAAATTAAAACGCCTTTATTATTACAATATGCTGGTTTAGATACCAGAGTAAACGAAGGCTGGCCTGCTTTTCAAACTATTTTAAATCAAAATAAAGTTCCAAATACCGCTTATTTTTATCCAAATGTAAATCATGGATTTCATAATAATACCACACCTCGATATGATGAAAAAGCAGCCACTTTAGCCTGGACAAGAACGATTGATTTTTTCAAAGAAAAATTAAAATAATACGAAATAACAGATTTGAAATTTTAATTTAACTTTCAAATCATTTAATAGTACCTTTGCAGTTCAAATAATTAAAATGAGATTACACAGAAACTTAGTATATACTACTATCGATTCTCTAAATGCAATATTTAATGAAGGAGAATACGCCGATAAAGTAGTTGCAAGAGCACTAAAAAAAGACAAGCGTTGGGGAAGTTCTGACAGGAAATTTGTCGCTGAAACCATATACGAAATTGTTCGTTGGAAAAGATTATATTCTGAAATTGCTGAAGTAAAAGAACCTTTTGACAGAGATAACCTTTGGAGAATGTTTTCGGTTTGGGCAGTTTTAAGAGGATACCCAATTCCTGATTGGCGTCAACTGGAAGGAACTCCTGAAAGAAAAATCAAAGGACGTTTTGACGAACTTTCAAAAATTAGACCGCTCAAGGAATCTATTCCAGACTGGATGGACGAATTAGGAGTAAAAGAATTAGGCGAAAAAGTTTGGGCAAAAGAAATTGCAGCTCAAAACCAACCTGCCAAAGTAATCCTTAGAACCAATACACTAAAAACAACTAAAGAAGCTTTAAGAGCTCTTTTGATGGATTTAGATATCGAAACTGAATACCTAAAAGACCAGCCAGATGCTTTGGTTTTAAAAGAACGCGCCAACGTTTTTATGACTGACGCTTTCAAACAAGGTTTTTTTGAAGTTCAGGATGCCAATTCACAATTAGTTGCCGCTTTTCTGGATGTAAAACCAGGAATGCGAGTAGTTGATACTTGTGCTGGTGCTGGAGGAAAAACATTGCACATTGCGGCATTAATGGAAAACAAAGGACAATTAATTGCAATGGATTTATACGAAAGTAAATTGAAGCAATTAAAATTAAGAGCCAAACGTGACGGCGCTTTTAATATCGAATACCGAATCATTGACACCACAAAAGTGATCAAAAAACTACATGAAAAAGCAGACCGTGTATTGATTGATGC
>Ga0247805_1000210_pt1 | contig 35712 bp, 31 predicted proteins | sample UWRJL044104R1_FD_180930 | JGI IMG/M metagenome (GOLD analysis project Ga0247805, IMG submission 180930) | Plant litter microbial communities from Arlington Agricultural Research Station in Wisconsin, United States - UWRJ-L044-104R-1 | ecosystem: Environmental > Terrestrial > Plant litter >...
GGGGAAGATGATCGTCTCGGTGCGGATGATCGAGTAGACACCGACCTTCGTGAGCAGCCCGGCGAAGACCGCGGTGACGGGGGCGGGAGCCGTCGGATACGAGTCGGGCAGCCAGAACGACAGTGGGAAGACCGCGGCCTTGATGCTGAACCCGATCAGAAGCATCACGTGCAAAACGATCTGCACGTCGACTGGGATATCGGCCATCCGCTGCGAGATCTGAGCGATGTTGACGGTGCCGACCGCGCCGTAGATCATCGCAATCGAGACGAGGAAGAACATCGACGAGACGAGGCTCACAACGATGTAGGTGACTCCCGCCCTGATGCGCGGCTCGGTGCCGCCGAGCGTGATGAGCACGTAGCTCGCGACAAGCAAAATCTCGAACCCGACGTAGAGGTTGAAGAGGTCACCGGCGAGGAAGGCGTTGAACACTCCCGTCGCGAGGATGAGGTAGGTCGGGTAGTAGATCGAGACGGGTGTTTCGCTGTGTCCGTCGGCGAGACCCTGACCGAGCGAGAAGAGCAGAACCGCGAGAAGCACAATCGCAGAAACGACGATCATCAGCGCGCTCAACCGGTCGACGACGAGCACAATGCCAAACGGTGCTTCCCAGCCGCCAACTTCGACGACGAGCGGCACGGTTGTATCGACGACAACGAGCAGCGCGATGCCGACGCCGAGCACTGCCGTGAGAGCCACGAGAGTGACGAGGCGCTGCAGACTCGGTCGCTTAGCGAGCACCAGCGCGGTAGCGGCACCGATGAGGGGAATAAGAACTACGAGGGGAACAAGGGCGTTCACTTCTTCTCCTCCCCTGTTGTTTCGATGCGACTCTGTTCGACAGCGTGTTCGAGGTCGAGAGCCTCGGTAATTGCCGCCTGCGCACGCGTGCCGAACTCGGTGTCGTCAGTCGAGGCATCCAATTCTTCGATCGGAATGTTTGTCTCGCCCGCGCGCATCGCGACATCCGCTTCGTCGTCGTCGAGGTCGTCTTCGCTCGCGAGCCGCCACGAGCGGTAGATGAGGGCGAGAAGGAAGGCCGAGACCGCAAACGTGATGACGATCGCCGTGAGGATGAGCGCCTGCGGCAGCGGGTCGCTCATCTCTTCTGGCGTGACCCCGTCTTCGACGATGGGCGCGACACCCGCGACGCCACCCATGATCAGGATGAGCAGGTTTGTCGCGTTGCCGACGAGCAAGAATCCGAGGAGCACGCGGGTCATGCTGCGCTCGAGCAACAGGTAGATGCCGCACGCGTAGAGCACGGCCATCACGATCAGCAGAACGAGGGAGACACTCATCGCTTCGCCACCTCCTGCTGTTCTTCCTCTTGCTGTCGGTCGACTTCGGCGCCGAGGCTGCGCAGCACGTCGAGGCTGAGGCCGATGACCACGAGGTAGACGCCAATATCAAAGAAGGTGGATGTCACGAACTCGAGGTGCCCGAACAACCAGACGTCGCCCTCAATCCAGGTCGAAGTGAGCGCGTCGACTCCGAAGAACAGCGGAACAAGTGCCGTGCCTACAGCCATCGCGAGCCCGGTGCCGAGAAGCTTTCCGGCGTCGATCGGCGCCGCGGCCGCGAGCTCGAAGCGCCCACCGGCAAGGTAACGCGCGACGAGAGCGAGGCCCGCGACGAGGCCACCGGCGAAACCGCCGCCCGGTGCGTTATGACCGGCGAAGAGCAGGTAGACCGAGACGATGATGAGCGAGTGGAACAGCAGGCGAACGGCGACCTCGAGCAGAATCGAGCGGTTGCGCGGCGCGAGCGTGCGGCCGGCGAGCAGCCACGACGTGTTCGAGTCGGCGGGGTCTGCGCGACGCGATCGCATCTCGCTGCGCGCCTTGCGCGGCGAGACGAGCGGCAGTGCGTTGTTGCGTCCGCTGATGAAGATGAGGCTCGCGACACCGGTCGCGGCGGCGATGATGACGCTGAGCTCGCCCATGGTGTCCCATGCGCGCAAGTCGACGATGGCGACGTTGACAACGTTTTTGCCGTGACCGCCCTCGTAGGCGAGCTGCGGCCACTCGAGGCTAATCGGCAGTCCGGTGCGCGCACCAAGTGCGACAAGTGCGACACCCGCGATGAGGATGCCGACCGAGGCACCGAGCAGTGCGCGACGCACGCGGTGAACGCTTCCGTGCTTCTCACCGAGGCGGGCGGGCAGGCGACGCAGCACAAGAACAAAGGCGACGAGCGTCACCACCTCAACCAGAATCTGGGTGAGGGCGAGGTCGGGCGCACCCTGCAGCGCGAAGAGGGCAGACATTCCGAAGCCCGTGACTCCGACCAGCACGACCGCCTGGTAGCGCTTGTTTGCACGGGTCGAGGCGAGAGCGGCGACGATCATAATCACGCCGATCGCGAGCTGCGCCGGGTAGTCCCAGAGGCGAACCTCGCTTGGCCAGGAGCGGTTGAAGGCGAGGGCAGCGGAGATGACAGCGACAAAGACCAGGAAGATGACGCCGAGGTAGAACGGCAGCGAACCGCGCTGGGTGAGGCTGGTTGTGCGAGCAGCGAGTCGGTCGATGAAGCGCATCGACGACCAGTAGGCGTTCGACGCCGAGAAACCCGGCGAGAACCTGTTTTGGAAGGCCGAAAAACCGTCGCGGCGCCAGAAGAGCAGCGCTCCCAGCGCGAGAGTGGCCGCCGAGACGAAGAGCGCGGGCTCGAGACCGTGCCAGAGAGCGAGGTGATACGGGTGCTCGCTTGTGCCGAACTCGTCTGCGTACGGGCTGATCCAGGAATCGACGAGCGGAGCGACGAAACCGAGAGCGAGACCGGTCAGCGCGAGAATTGCGGGCGCAAACAAGAAGTCGGGGCTCTCGGTGACGTGGCGCACCTGCTCGACATCCTTCTTGTGAGCAAAGGCTCCCCAGAAGAACCGCAAGCTGTAGGCCGCCGTGAACACCGAGCCAACGGCGATTCCCACGAGGGCGATCCAACCGAGCGCGGCGCCGGCCGTTGCATCCACGATGAAAGACGACAGCACCGCCTCTTTCGCGACGAAGCCGAATGTCGGGGGAAGGCCCGCCATCGCCGCGAGCGCGAGAGCGGTGATGACAGCGAGCACCGGTGCCTCGCGGCCGAGACCGGAGAGCCGGCGCAGGTCGCGCGTGCCGGCGCGGTGGTCGATGATGCCGACGACGAGAAAGAGCGTCGACTTGAAGAGGGCGTGGGCGAGAAGCAGGGCGAGGCCCGCGAGAGCCGCATCACGGTTGCCGTAGCCGACAACGATCGTGAGAAAACCGAGCTGGCTGACCGTGCCGTAGGCGAGAAGCAGCTTGAGGTCGGTCTGCTTGAGGGCAGTCCAGCCGCCGAGCAGCATTGTTGTGACGCCGAGCACAACAAGAATTTCGCGCCAGCCCGGGTACTCCGCGTAGCCGGGAGCGAGCCGCGCGATGAGGTAGATGCCTGCCTTTACCATCGCCGCGGCGTGCAGGTACGCGCTCACCGGGGTGGGTGCGGCCATCGCCGCGGGCAGCCAGAAGTGGAACGGGAAGATCGCCGATTTCGACAGCGCACCAACGAGAACGAGCAGAATTGCGACGCTCGCGAGCGTGCCCTCCGGTGGGCTAGCGATGAGCGCGCTCAGCGATGAGGTGCCCGCAGAGACCGCGAGAAACACGAGGCCGACGAGCATAACGAGCCCACCGAGGGTCGTAACGAGCAGTGCCTGCAGCGCCGCCCCGCGACTGGCCTTGCGGCCCGTGTAGTGACCGATGAGAAGGTAGCTGAGAACGCTCGTGGCCTCCCAGAAAACGAAGAGCAGGTAGACGTCGTCGGCGAGAACGAGGCCGTACATCGCGCCGGCGAAAGCGAGGAGGATTCCGGAGAAGCGGCCGAGCCCATCTTCGTCTGCGCGGAAGTAACGCGAGCAGTAAACGAGCACAAGCGCACCGACACCCGTGACGACGAGTGTGAGCGCCCACGAGAGAACGTCCATGCGAAAACTCAGCGCAAGATCGAGTTGCGGAACCCACTGCACAGACTCGACGATCGTCTCGCCCGCGATGACCTGAGGCGCGACAACTATCGCGTGCACAAAGGCCGCTGCCGGCACGAGGGCAGCAAAAAGAAGCACGCCGCGACCGAAGAATCGAGTGACGAGAGGCAGCACCACCGCAACGGCGCCGAACATCAGAAGGAGGGTGATCAACATTTACCTCCTGAGAGGGAGTCTACCAAAGCTCACAGGTTGAGGTTGGCTCGCGATCGCTTCGAAACCACTGGTGGGGTTTCGATACGTCGCTGGCGCTCCTACTCAACCAACGGCAGGTTCTACTCGGCCGGCGGCGCCGCGGGCAGTTTGCGCACCCGCGACCGGCGACGGCGGTTCGGAATCATCGACCGCATCTCTTCGAGCTTGCCGAAGCAGAGCAGGCGATCGCCCGCCTCGAGAATTTCGCCCTTGCGCGGGTTGGGAATGACAGTCGCTCCACGGTGCAGGGTCAGCACCTGGATGTCGCGCTCCCAGAGCCCCGCAGAACCCAGAGTCGAACCCACGAGGTCGGCGCCCGCGTTGACAACGATCTCGGCCACGCCGTACCCGGTCGATACCGAGAGCCTCTGCCGCACATCGATGTCGGGGAAGGCGACCTCGTTCGAGATGTAGTCGATGATGGCGCCCGCGACATCCAAATTTGTGGCTGTTTCGATGCCTTCGAGGCCCGGGGAGGAGTTGACCTCCATCACGAGCGGGCCGTCGGCGCCCTCGAGCATGTCGACGCCCGCGACGCGGAGGCCCATGATCTGTGCCGATCGCACGGCAACACGCTCGTATTCCGGCGGGAGTTCGATGGGCTCGACGGTTCCGCCGCGGTGAACGTTCGAGCGAAACTCGTCGCCGCTCGCCACGCGGCGCATCGCTGCGACGACGCGGTCGCCAACAACGAGGGCCCGGATGTCGCGGCCCCGACTCTCGGCGATGAACCTCTGGATGAGCACGTTCTGATTTGTCGAGTGCAGCGTCTCGATGATCGCCTCGGCGACCTTGGCCTGCGGCGCGAGGATCACGCCGATGCCCTGCGTGCCCTCGAGAAGCTTGATGACAACGGGGGCACCGCCGACGCGCTCGATCGCGAGCCGCACGTCTGCGCGGTTGCGCACAAACGCCGTGGCGGGCATCGCAATGTTGTGGCGAGACAGAATCTGGGTGGCGCGCAACTTGTCGCGTGAGTTGCTGATGCCGTTCGAGGTGTTGGGCGTATACACGTCCATCTGCTCGAACTGGCGAACGACGGCCGTGCCGAAGTAGGTGATCGAGTTGCCGATGCGAGGCAGAATCGCGTCGTAGGTCGAGAGCTGGCGACCCCGAAAGAGCAGGTCAGGCTCGTCGCCGGTGAGGTCAATGGCGAAACGGAGCGTGTTGAGCACTTTTACGTCATGCCCGCGCTGAACGGCGGCGGCCCTCAGTCGGGTTGTGGAGTACGAGTGCGGGGCACGCGACAAAATAGCGATCTTCATGGGGACCCTGCGATGATGGACAAATGGCGAAGCCATCCCATTCAAACACCATCGCGGGCTGGCGAGAGTGGATAGCGCTGCCCGAAGCCGATGTGCCGTGGATTAAGGCAAAGATCGACACCGGGGCGCGAACCTCATCGATTCACGCCTTTGACATCGAAGACGCAGGCGAGACCGTCGCGTTCTGGGTGCACCCGTGGCAGGACTCCTCAGATGACGCCCGCCGCATCGAGCTACCGGTTCACGATCGCCGTGTTGTGCGCAGCTCGTCGGGGCACGAAGAAGAGCGCATTGTTGTACTGATGCCGGTTCAGCTCGTCGGGCGCACGATCGACGCAGAGCTCACGCTGAGCAACCGCGACTCGATGGGGTTTCGGATGCTCATCGGTCGCGAGGCCCTCACTCAGGGCTTCGTCGTTGACCCGTCGGCGTCGTTCCTCGGTGGGCGCGCGCCGCGCGAGATCAGAATGGCAAACCGCGGGCGCTAGTGAGTTGCGCTACTGCTCGTGAACGTCGCCCTCGCGCAGGTCGGCGAGCAACGTCAGCGCACGCGACACTTCGATCGGGCCCTTGACCCTGTAGTTCGCGAGGGTGGTTCCGTCGCCGGCCTTGAGGCCGAGGTCGTCGGCGCCGAGAGCGGCGAAACCGTCTTCGTCGGTCACGTCATCACCGGCGAAGAACACCGCGTCGGCCTTTGTGTACCCACGCAGGTGCTCGATGGCCTCGCCCTTTGTCGTCGACCGCACCGAGAATTCGAGAACGTTCTTGCCGTTGCGCACCGTGAGCCCTGAGACCTCGGCGGCCGCCTCTGAGCGAGCCACGAGGTGAGCGACGCGACTGTTGTGCTCGGTCGCGAGGCGGGTGTGAAGGGCAAAACCGGCGGGCTTCGGCTCGAGCCAGACCTGGTCGAACGAGTCAGCAACCTCGTCGAGCACCTCTTTCAGCAGGCCAACGCGTTCAAGCTCCGCGGCATCCAAACCGATGATGTCGTTGGGGTCGTCGAGTCGAATCTCGATGCCGTGGCTGCCGATGAGTAGTGCGTTGTCGGGAAGCTGGGTGACGCGCTCGAGCGAGGCGAGCGAGCGTCCGGAGACGAGAGCGACGCGGGTGCGGGGCATCGCGAGAAGTCGCAGCACGGCGGCGCGTGCCTCTGGCAGAGCCCGCGCGCGCTCGGGGTCATCGACCTCTGGCGCGAGTGTGCCATCGAAGTCGAGAGCGATGAGCAACCGCGGGGTGCGCGCGAGTTCACGCAGCGCACCGACGAGCGGCTCTGGCAGGCGGGAGAAGCGAGGGGGTGTGTCTACGTCAACCATCAGAGTGCGGTTCCTGTCGGCGGGCGCTCGACCGTCCACTCGAGGTCGCCCAGAGGATCGAGGTCGACCGCCTGGTCGATCTCGCCCTGCTGGTCGACGTCATACGAGACCTGCGCGGCGCGAGCCTCTGACAGGGTCGTGAGAAAGCTCGACGACCACTTGGCCACGTCGTTTTCGAGCACACGCTTGCGCAGCGTTCGCATGCGCGCCTGTCGCTCTTTCTTCGGCATCTCGATTGCCTGCACAATTGCATCTTTGAGGCCGTCGATGTCGTGCGGGTTGATACGCAGTGAACGCTTGAGTTCGTCCCACGCGCCGGTGAACTCGCTGAGCACGAGCACACCGTCATTGTCGAAGCGCGCTGCGCAGTATTCCTTGGCGACGAGGTTCATGCCGTCGCGCAGGGCGGTGACGAGCATGACATCTGCCGCGAGGTAGAGCGCAACCATCTCTTCGCGTGGGTAGCCGTGGTGGTGGTAGCTGATCGCCGTGTGGCTCATGGTCGCGAAGTCGCCGTTGATGCGGCCGACAGTGAGCTCGATTTCGTCGCGCAGCTGCATGTAGGCAGCGACGCGCTCGCGACTCGGGCTCGCGACCTGCACGAGCGTGACGTCTTCGACAGTCACCCGGCCCTCTTCGAGAAGCTCACCGAATGCCTTGAGGCGGTGGCCGATTCCCTTTGTGTAGTCGAGGCGGTCGACGCCGAGCATAATCGTCTTCGGGTTGCCGAGTCCTTCACGAATCTCGGCGGCACGGGCCTGAATAGCGGGGTCGCGCGCGAGTTCTTCGTAGCTCTTGGCGTCGATCGAGATCGGAAAAGCCTTTGCGGCGACGCGGCGTTTCGGCCGGTCGGGCGTTGCAACTTCGATGACCGGATTCTTCGTGACGTTGCTCGTGAGACGGCGAACCGCGCGCGAAAAGTTGCCGGCGTCGGCGACGCGCTGAAAGCCGATGACATCGGCGCCGAGCAGACCCTCGATGATCTGCAGGCGCCACGGAAGCTGCGAGTAGATGCCGTAGGGCGGAAACGGGATGTGGTTGAAGAACCCGATCGTCAGATCGGGGCGCAGCTCGCGCAGCATTTTCGGAACGAGCTGCAGCTGGTAGTCCTGCACCCAGACAGTTGCGTTGGGGGCGCTGCACGCGGCAGCGGCGTTGGCGAAGCGCTGGTTGACGGCGACGTACGAGTCCCACCAGACACGGTGGAATCCGGGGGCCGCTATGACGTCGTGATAGAGCGGCCACAGGGTGTCGTTGCTGAAGCCCTCGTAGTAGTTCTCGATCTCGTCGGGCGAGAGAGGCACAGGAACGATGCGGATGCCCTCGTTGTCGAACGGTGGAAGATCGACGTCGGGCTGGCCGGCCCAGCCGACCCACGCGCCATCCTTCTCGCGCATGACCGGCTCGAGCGCCGTAACGAGTCCCCCAGGCGAGCGAGTCCACTGGTCTGTGCCCGCAACACGGTCAACGGGCAGACGATTGGAGACGACGACGAAGTCGTACAAATCTGGGACTGTTGAGTTCATTGCGTGGGGTGCGTTTCGTTTCGATTGCGCCGGACGATCGGATTAGGCCCGCAGAACCCAAATCTACCAGCCCGGGCGCTTTGCCAGATCGACCCGAGCCGTTGGGCCGGGGTTCACACAGCGACCGTAGCGTGAATGGTCGTGATGCGAATCGGATTGAGCACCTCGTGTGTCTACCCGTTCGACGCTGAGGAGGCGTTTTACCTCGCGCGTCAGATCGGTTACGACGGCGTCGAGATTATGGTCACCAACGACGTCGACACCCACACTGCCTCGACACTGCGGCGACTGAGCCGCGAGTACCGCATGCCTATCCTGTCGATTCACTCCCCCGTCTACGCGCGCACCCAGTTGATGTGGGGCCTCGACCCGCGTCGAAAGATCGAACGATCTGCGCAACTCGCCATCGCGGTCGGCGCGCCAACCGTCGTTGTGCATCCGCCCTATCGATGGCAGGGCAGGTTTGCCCGCGACTTCGAACTCGAGGTCGCGCGCATCACAGAAGACTTCGGCGTTACTGTCTCGGTCGAGAACATGTTTCCGCTCGCGATCGCCGGTTTCGACATCGCGCAGTTCACCCCGAGTCACGACCCTGTCAAGCTGCTGTGTGATGCGTTGACCCTCGACTTCTCGCACGCCGCGATGGCCGGTCGCGACGCTCTCGAGCTCACCCACGCGATGGGCGACCGCCTTCACCACATCCACCTCACCGACGGAACAACGTCGAACGCGCAGGGGCGCCTGAGCGACGAGCATCTGGTTCCCGGCCGCGGCACGCAGCCCGTCGCCGAGGTTTTGCGCTACCTTGCGACAACCGGCTGGAACGGCAGCGTCGTCGCCGAGGTCGCGACGGCCGGGCAAAACCGGCATGAGCTTCTCATCGAGACCCTGCACTTTGCGCGCGAGCACACGGCCGCGCCGCGCTCGAGGGAACGGGCGAAGAACTAGCATTGCGCCCATGGCGACAACCCGGCTCTACCGCGACGGCGTACTTGCACGTGAAGGCTTCGATGTCGCAGACATCTCCGACTACATCGCTGACAACGGTTGCGTCGTCTGGGCCGATTTCGTGTCACCGACCGAGTCTGACCTGGCCTCAATAGAAGAAGAACTCGGGCTGCACGAGCTGGCGATCGAAGATGCCGTTCACGAACACCAGCGCCCCAAGCTCGATCGCTACGACACCCACCTCTTCTTCGCGGGCTACTCTGTCGCGTTCGACGCGCACAGCGGCGAGATAACAAAGTCGGAGATCAAGGCGTTCATTACGCCCCACGCGCTCGTCACGGTTCACGACGACACCTTCGACATCGACTCGATAGTTCGCCGCTGGGACGACGACGCAGACCTCGCCAAGCACGGCGTCGCCTACCTGCTCTGGGGTCTCCTCGACTCGGTCGTTGACGGTCACTTCGAGGCAGTTCAGCAACTCGACACCGAGATCGAAGAACTCGAAGACGCTCTCTTCGACGACAAACCCCGCGGCGATTCCGTTCAGCGCCGCTCGTTTCACCTTCGCAAGAGCCTCGTTCAGTTGCGTCGCGCCGTGCTTCCCATGCGCGAGGTCGTCAACACGATCCTTCGAAGAGATTTAGAGCTGATGGATGTCGCGATGCAGCCGTATTTTCAAGATGTCTACGATCACGTGCTGAGGGCAACCGAGTGGACAGAATCGTTGCGCGACCTCGTCACAACGATTCTCGAGACGAACATTTCGATCCAAGGCAATCGCATGAACCTGATCATGAAGAAGGTCACAAGCTGGGCAGCGATTATCGCTGTGCCCACCGCGATTACGGGGTTTTTTGGGCAGAATCTGCTCTTCACCGGGTTCGGAACGGTGTGGGGTGTCTGGTTGTCGCTGGCACTGATTGGCGTGACATCCATGGCCCTGTATTTCTCTTTCAAGCGCCGCGATTGGCTGTAGCCGAGCCTGTAAGTTAGCTGGGTTAAGCGCGCAACCGTTCGGTACGCCCCCCGAACGAGGGGGTAACGTCACTTTTCGCCGCGTGGAATCACCCGTTTCCGCGGAACCCGATTTCTCGATCGACCCCACCCAGGTCGACCGCTTGACCGCGCCCGAACGCGCGTTAGGAGTACCCGATGAACGTCACAAGACCCTTATCCATCGCCGCACTGATAGCCGTTGCGGCGGTTGGCTTTACTGCCCTCCCCGCCGCGGCCCACACCCCGGCCGCACAGGCGGACTGCACGACCCTGAGCGTGCACCTCGTCTCGTATGAGACTTCAGCAGAAGACGCAACGCCCAACCACGTCACAGCAACCGTCGACGGCGAGACCGTCATCGACGAGCGCTTCGGCAACGCGGCCGACTACGACTACGCATTCACCGACGCGAGCGTCGCACACGACTGGGTCGTCACGATTGATGCACTCGGCACCGCGTACGACACGTCGTTCAGCGGAACGAGCGAGCCGTGCGTCGTCGCTCCGCCCGTGGTTGCGACCGCCAAGCTCTCGGTTTCAGACCCGACGTGCACCGACCCGTCGAAGCTGACGCTCGGCGAACTGTCGAACGCAACCTGGGGAGAGCCCACTCGGGTGACGGGCCCCGGTGACTACTCGGTCACGGCGACTGCCACCGACGACGCGCTGTTCGAGAACGGTGAGTCGACCCAGACCTTTGATGGCACTCTCGCCGGGCCACTCGACCCCGCTGAGTGCGTTGTCGTTCCGCCGAAGCCCGACCCGATCGTTGAAACGTCGTTCGTTGAAGACACCGACTGCGACACAAGCGTCGTCACTCGCACGACGACGACCACAACAACCGACTATGTGCTCGATGCGGCCGGTACGACCTGGGTTCTTGACACACCCGTGAGTGTCGTCGAGGTCACGACTCGCGACGCCGAGTTCGAAGACTGCCCGATCGTGAGCCCGCCGCCGTCGGTAGACCCGCCGACCGATACACCGCCGACTGACACACCCGGTGTGCCGCCGTCGAACCTCGCAACGACCGGCGCAGACCCCGCTGCAGCTCTCGGCATCGCCGGGCTGCTCGCAGCGAGTGGTGCTGCACTGTTCTTCCGTCCTCGTCGCAAGACGATCACGGAACTCTAGATTCACCCTCCCCCCATGGGGTGAACCCCAGCGGAGCGTCGCCTGACCCGAACGGCGGCGCTCCGCGCTTCTCCATTCCTCCACATGTTGTTTGTCTCGAAAGTTATCAACGGGCTTTGATTACCCCGTTGACCTTGACCCCCGAACGAGGTACTTTTCCAGTACCTTCCGCATCGACCCCCGTCAGATGCGCGAGGCACCCGACCTATCGCGAACCGCAGGTTCGCTTCCCCGAGAGGTTTGCAGCGCGAAACCCCGTCGCTGCGTACTGCCCACAACTCGGAGCTCGTCGTGAAACGCACCCCCATCGCCATCGTTGGCGCCCTTGCCCTTCTCCTTCTTTCGGTCGCCTCCCCCGCTGCCGCCGCGCCGCCACCGCCGGCCATCACCTCCGACTGTTCTCAACTCACAGTCACTGTAAGCGGCTATCCGGCGCCGGCCGAGAACCCGACACCCAACCGCTTGATAGTCAGCGTGGATGGCGCGCCCTTCGCCGAAGAGACGTTCGGTGCCGCGGCTACCTTCGTCTACGACCTCGGCGCCGTTGACGTTGCGCACTCGTGGTCGGTGACGGTCGACGCACTTAACTCGAGTTACGACCCGACGTTCGAGGGCGCGACGACACCGTGTGTTGCACCGCCGCTTCTCGATGCGTCAGCAGCGCTCGACACGACGCCCGCCGATTGCGATGAGGCAGAGAAGCTTGTGCTCGGCACCGTGGTGAACGCAACGTGGGGTGCGCCCAGCGCTACGACGGGCGAGGCCGACTACGTGGTAACGGCGACCGCAACCGACGGCCACGTATTCGACGACGGCGAGGCCACTCGTGAGTTCTCGGGTCACCTGGACGGGGTGCTCGCGGCCGACGATCCAGAGTGTTACGTCGCACCACCGGTCGTTCCGCCGCAGCCTGCCGACCGGTTCGTGACCGATTCGGTCGATGATGTCGATTGCGACGCTCTCACCGTCACAACAACGACAACGACATCGACGACAACAACAGTGCTCAACGCCGACGGCACCGATTGGGTCTGGGCCGCGCCCGTCACCGTCATAACAACGAGCACACGCGCGGCCGATGCCGTCGAGTGCCCGGTCGTCGCTCCGCCGGAAGACCCACAAGGGCCACAGCAACCTCAGTCGCCGATCGAGCCCGCGGCCACACCGCCGACGAAGGTGACTGCCCTCGCCCATAACGGGGTTGACCCCACTTCACCCGTTTCACTAGCCGCGCTGCTCACCGCTCTCGGTGCAGCGCTCTTGGGAACCAGCCGTCTGCGCAGGGGTGCGCGAGCTTAGGCGAAGTTCCCATGGGAGCCGGTCCCGTCGGGCGGGGCCGGCTCCACTCTTGGCGATTACGCCGGGCAATGACGCTGTGCGGCTAGGCCGATGCGGGCACGAGACCCAACGACACCGCGCGGCGCGTGCGGCGAATCGCCAGCAGCGAGATCAGCACAGAACCGACAGCGATGAGCACAAGCACAACTATCGACGTCACAAGGCTCGCGACGTTGCCGCCCGAGAGGATCCCCTGCATCCCCGCGACGCCGTAGGTCAGCGGCAAGAACGGGCTGATCGCCTGGAAGGGCGCGGCAAGAAGCTCGATCGGGTAGATCGACCCTGTTGACGTCATCTGCACGGCGAGCAGGAACAACGAGACAACAAGCCCCGCGCGACCCAGCCCAATCGTCAGCAAGTAATGGAACGCCGTGAACGCGGCAGCCATCAATAGGGAGAAGGCGATCGTGGCAGGAAGCAGCGCCCAGTCGACCTTCACAACGATGTGCAGCAGCAACACGAGCAGCAGCGCCTGAGCTGCCGCGACGATTCCGGCACGCGAAAGGGTCGACAGCACGAGTCGTCCGCTGTTGGCCGTCGAAGTCAGGGCGCGGCGCGACACCGGTGCGAGCACCAGGAAGATGGCGAGGGCTCCGAGCCAGAGACCAAGCGGCACAAAGTACGTCGCGATTCCCTGGCCGACCTCTGACACCTTGTTGGCAGTCGTCACTGTGAGCCCGACCGGGTCGGCAGCGATCTCGGCAGACGCCTTTGCTGCGTCTTCGTCCATCGCGGGGATGCTCTCGGCACCGGTCGCGAGACCGTCGGCGAGTTCGGTGATGCCGTCGGCGAGCTTGTACGTGTTGTCGGCGATGGTGTGGGTGTTGTCGGCGATCGTGTGGGTGCTGTCGGCGATTTTTGATGCGCCGGCCTCGAGTTTTGCGGCACCGCTGCGGAGGGCGGGCGAACCAGCCGCGATTTTGTTCGCACCGCCAGAGCTCTTCGAAATGCCGCCCTGGATTCCAGAAACGCCCGTCGCCGTCGCCGAGCGCAGGGTCGTTCCGGCTGTGGACAGTTGCGCCAGACCGTCGGTGGTCTGCTGCAGACCAGCCTTGACCGCCGGGTCGACCGTCGGGTTTGCCTGGATCGCTGCGTTGAGTTGGATGAGGCCGCTGGATGTTTGCGAAACACCCCGCGTGTAGTCGGCGACGCCATCGCTGAGCTGCGTGAGCTGCTTTGCCCCGGTGTTGAGCTTGCCAAGACCGCCCGCAAGAGAATCGACTCCCGCCGTGTACTGATCGACGCCGTCACTGTATGCGCCAATACCGTCAGCAAACTCGTCAGTGCCATCGGCAAGCTTGTCGGTGCCATCGGCAAGCTTGTCCGTTCCGTCGGCGAGCTTCGTGGCGCCATCGGCGATCTCGGTCGCTCCGTCAGACGCTGTCTGGAACGCCTCGCCCACACCACCGAGGCTCGAGTAGATGCCTTCAATGTATTGCGCGGTAATCGCGTTTCCGAAGGTCGAGACCATGCTCTCGCCCACGACTTGCGCGACAGAACCGGTGAGGTAACTGTGCGAGTCATCGGTGTCGATCGTGATGTCGGCCTGCTCGGGGTCATCGCCCGAGATCGACAGAATCGACTTCGAGAAGTTCGACGGAACCGTGAGCACCGCGTAGACCTCGCCGTTGTCGAGCGCCTTCTGCGCGTCTTCGGCATTCGTAATGCGCCAGTCGAAACCGGTCGACTCGTCGGTGTCGGTTAGCTCTGTGACGAGCAGACGACCGGCGAACACGGGTGACTCCGTGCCATCGGCAGCCGTCTGGTAGACGAGCGTGTCGTCGTTGACGATCGCGGCCGGAATCGCCTGCAGCGCGTCATCCGACTTCGACAGGGCACCGACAAAGAGACCGGCGAACGCGAGGGGCACGAGCACTACGGCGGCGAGCGCCGTCCATCGCACCCAGCGCTTGCGCGACGCCGTTGCGTTTGAGGTTATGGCGAGCTGGCTCATGAGGTGAGGCCCTTCAGTGCTGTGACCTCTGGCGCGGGAAGCGCAAGGGCGGCCGGGTCGTACAGGTCAACGATGATCACGGGGCGAACCGTGACCGAGGTGTCGATAGCGCGCGCCGGGATCGGGGTGCCGATCACCAGCGTCGTCGTCGAGTGGGAGAGAAGATCAAGCGCGCGAATGAAGGCGTCCTGGTCATCGGATGTCGCGAACGCGTCGAGTTGGTCAAGCATCACAACCGGCGTGCGCTCCGCGATCGCAACTGCCGCGAGCGCAATAGCTCGCTCACGCTGGGGCAGCTCAACGATCGAACTCTGAGCCGTGACATACACGTCTCCGCCGACCTGTCGAATGATCGAGTTGATGCGTTCGAGCCACGCTCTCGTGCGCGACTTCGTTCGCCACATGCGGTACCAGGGCTGCGTCATTTCGAGGCGTTCGGCAAGAAGCTCACCGACCGTGACGGTCGCCTCGGCGCGCGAGGTACCGCCGATGTCTGCGAGCGCGACGAGTGAAGCGACGCTCGCACTCTCTGAGGGCAATGGATGCGACGCCACCTGCGCCTGCCCCGAAACGGGGTCGAGCCGCCCGGCAAGCGTCGCGGCGAGAAGCCTGCGGTCGATGGCGTCGCCCGTCGCGATGACAAGTGAGCCAGCGGCAACCGAGATGTTCACCGGTCCGACGCGACGGTCGGCGGATCCCGCGACGAGGTACTCGGTGCTCAGCACAAAGTCACTCTGGCTGTGGGCCCACTCGACGGCTTCACGGTGCTCGCGCAGCTCTTCGCCCTCGATGTCGACGTTGGGCAAAATCTTGTTGAGCCACTTGGGCAGCCACCAGGCACTGCGACCGAGGATCGTCATGATCGCCGGCACAAGCGTCATTCGCACGAGGAACGCGTCAACGGCGATTCCGACGGCGAGCCCGAGAGCGATCGCCTTGATTGCGCCGGATCCCTCTGGCACGAACGCGAAGAAGACGAAGAACATAATGAGTGCCGCTGCGGTCACTACTCGCGCTCCGTTAGCGAAGCCCTTCGCGACCGAGTGTTTTGCGTCGCCCGTTCGCACGAACTCTTCGCGCATTCCCGAGACGAGGAACACCTCGTAGTCCATCGCGAGCCCGAACAGGATCGCCATAAGAAGGATGGGAAGGAAGCTGATGATCGGACCGGTGTGCTCGATGTGCAGAAGCTCAGCACCCCAGCCCCACTGGAACACAGCGACCGAGACACCAAACGATGCGCCGACAGAGAGCAGGAAGCCGAGCGCCGCCTTGATCGGAACAAGCACACTTCGGAACACGATCATCAGCAGGATGATCGAGAGCCCAACGACCACGGCCCCGAACGGCAGCAGCGCGTTGTTGAGTCGCGTCGAGATGTCGCCCTGGATCGCTGTCGTTCCGGTCACCGAGATCTGCATGTCGTAGCGATCTTTTATCGACGGCGCGAGGTCGCGAATCTCCTGCACGAGGGTGAGCGTCTGAGCAGAGTCGGGTGCGCTGTCGGGAACCACACGAATGATGGCCGTGTCGAGCGTGGCATCGGGCAGCCCGTCGCTTACATAGTCGACACCGTCGAGAGTGCCGAGCTCTTCACCAATCTTCTTCAGGTCGTCCATAAACGCGGTGGACTGCGTGATGTCGACAGCGATCACGAGCGGGCCGCTGAAGCCTTCGCCAAAGCCCTCCGCGACGAGATCGTAAGCGACGCGCTGCGTGGACCCCTCGGGCTCAGAGCCGTTGTTGGGCAAGCTCAGTTGAAGACTTGCCGCGGGAATCGAAACGACACCGAGCACAACAATGACTCCGATGGCTGCGACCCACGGCACCCGCATCACGCCGGTGACCCAGGCGAGACCCATTGTCTTTTTGCCCTCGCCGCGAAGGCGACGAGCGGTGCGCGACGTTGGCTTCGGTGCGAGCTTTTTGCCGAGCACACCAAAGAAGGCGGGCACGAGCGTGATCGCCACAAGAATCGCGACAAGCACCGAGAAGGCTGCCGCAATACCCATCGTCGAGAGAAACGGAATGCCCACGACGAGCAGACCCAGCAGCGCGATGATGACCGTCACGCCGGCAAAGAGAACCGCGCTGCCCGCGGTACCGACCGCCATGGCCGCCGACTCCTCGGGGTCTTCACCGTTCGCAAGCTGATTGCGGTGTCTCGAAAGGATAAAGAGCGTGTAGTCGATGCCGACCGCGAGCCCGATCATCAGTGCGAGCATGGGCGCCGTGCTCGACACCGGCGTGAAGGCGGCGACGATAGCAATACCGCCGTACGCGATACCGACACCGATGAGCGCCGAAAGCAGCGGCATACCCGCCGATAGCAGCGAGCCAAAGGTAATAAGCAGAACGAGCCCGGCAAAGATGAGGCCGAAGACCTCGGTAACGGTGAGGCCGAACGTGTTGTCTTGAAAGACCTGGCCGCCGAACGCGACATCCATGCCTGCATCTTCTGGAATGGATGCTGTGGCCTGAAGTTCCTCGAGCATTTCGGGCGTGACGTCTGCCGCTACTCCCGAGTACTGCACCGAGATGATGCCCATCGACTCGTCGTCGCTGATGGCCTTGCCCGCGTACTCGTTGAAGGGACTGATCGCGGCTTCGACGCCGTCAAGGTCGGCGATCGCGTCGGTCTGGTCTTCGATCACGTCTTCGTAGTCATTGACCGATTCGCCGTCGGGAGCAACAACGACAACTTGCACACCCGCGCCCGCGACCGCGGGGAACACTGCACTCAGGCGGTCGAGAGCGTTCTGCGATTCAGTGCCGGGAATCGCGAACGACTCCTGCGTCTGGCCGCCGAGGGCGATGCTGCCGCCGAGGATTGCGACAAGAAGCACAAACCAGACGCCGATGACTGTCCGGGCGCGTCGGAATGAGAACCTGCCGATGCGATAGAGAAGGGTGGCCACGAAACGCTCCTAGGGAGTTGTCGTACGAACGGGAACAGGGGCAAGAAGCTCAGTCAAAATGGCGATGAGAGCAACCCTGATCTCGTCTTCGGGCAGTTCGTTCTTGAGGTGCGCTCCGGGCTGTGCCCCGAGGATGTAGGCAGCGCCACCGAGGGCGATGCCGAAGCGCAGCTTGCCCTCGACAGTGGGGGCTGCTGCGTTGAAGTAGTCGGCAATGCTCTCGACGAGCTTGTTTGCCCGCTCGATCACGGGAACGTCTTCGAGCGACGGCCCTTGCGTGAGAAAAGTCGAGACCTCGAGGCGGTGCACAAGAAGAAGGTCAACGAAGGCTGCGACAAAAGGACCGCGTCGCTCGTCGGTGAGTGGCGCGTCGACGACGCTCTCGAGAATCGCGCCCATGCGGTCAATGGCCGGGCCAATTGCCGCTTCGAGCAGGGCCTCTTTTGAGGCGAAGTGGTAGAGAACGCTCGACTTCGATAGTCCGGCGAGTTCGGCAACGCGCTGCAGCGAGGTACCCGCATAACCGGCCTTTGCGAACTCGGCGAGCGCGATAAGGCGCAACTCTTCGTAACTGGACATTGCTACAGGCTAACTGACCGATCGGTCAGAGCCTGTCCGATCGGTCAGTTTTCCCAGTGAACTTTGGGCTAGGGCTGCGCCAGCGCGAGCCCAAGCGTCGCAAGCGCGACGGTCACTGGAGCGACAATCAGGCCGAGCAGAGCAAATCGGCCCCACGAAATCTCGACATCAAGCGCCTTGAGCCTCTCGTGCCACAGAAGGGTAGCGAGCGAGGCCCACGGAGTGATGAGCGAGCCGACGTTGACACCAATGAGCAGCGCCGCGAGACGAACGGGCGATTCCGCAACCGGTTCGAGGGCGAGATAGGCCGGCAGGTTATTGACGAGGTTCGCGCCCGCCGCACCCGTGCCAGCGAGGCGCAACAGATCGGCGGGGGTCTCGCCTGTTCCCGAGATGGCGGAGAGCACCGTAGCGAGCCCGAGAGCGTGCCCCGCCTCTACGACGAGAAACAGCCCCGACGCGAGCAACACAAGCTGCCACGGAATGAGACCGAAGCGCAGCACCGCCGGGCGGCGCACGAGATAAAACCCGCCCAGAACGAGCGCCGCGATAACCGCCGGCAGCCAGACGGGCAGGCCCGATACGAGCAGCGGAATTACAAGCAGAACCGTTGCGCCACTCGCCCACAACAAGACTCGATCGTCACGTGCCGTTTTTTCGGCGACCGAATAGGTGGCGAGCAGCTGCTTCCGATAGATAAGGAATAGGGCGATGGATGGCACAACAATCGCTATGACCGCGGGCACCGCCATAAGCGCGGCGAAGCCGGCCGGCCCGAGACCATCGAGTTCGTGCTCGGCGAGCAGGTTTGTGAGGTTCGAGACCGGCAGCAGCAGCGACGCGGTGTTAGCCATCCACACGCTCGTGAGCGCGAACGGTAGCGGCGACAGGCCGACATGCCGCGCGAGCAGAACAACAACGGGGGTGAGCAGCACGGCCGTTGTGTCGAGCGAGAGAAAGATCGTGCTCGCGACGGCGAGCGCCACAACGAGCAGCCAGAGCAACCAGGCCCGCCCGTGACCCCAGATGGCCGTTCGCTCGGCGATCAAACCGAAGAGCCCCGCCTCCGCTGCGAGCTCGGTGACAACGGTTATCGCGACGACGAAAAGCAGAATGGGCCAGACCCGGTTGGCGACTTCGAGCGCCTCGTCTACGGGCAGAATTCCGAGCGCGACCGCGGCGAGTCCGACCACGAGGAGGATGCCTCCCAGAATGGCTGAGCGCACGGGCATCCTCTCTGTCGAAGCAACGATAGCGCCGCTAAGCGCTGGTCGTTTGCTGAACGCTCGCTGGGAACGATTCAAGCGGGTGGATGCCACGCACTAGCGTTAAACAACACACAAGTGGAGGCATCATGCGTAAATACATCTTCAGCGGCACGGTACTGAGCGCCCTCTTTGGAGGGCTAAGCACCGTTCAGGCGAGCCGCAAGGGTCCGCGTGACTGGCGCCTCGCACTTATGTGGATCAGTTGGGGCCTGACTGTGGCGATCGCGGTCGGCACGGTCATCAAAGAAGCCGAGAACGGCCCGCTCGACGAATTGGAGGACTAGACAATGAACAACTTTTTCGACGGCGGACACGTCAGCTTCGCAATCGGCGCAATCCTCTACGGCCTGTTCATTCTTGTGCTCGTCGCGGTCGGTCTCGTTCTCGCCTTCCTCCTCGCTCGGTTCCTCCTCGTCGCAACGCAGGCGGCAAAGATTTACGTCGCCAACAACGGCGGAGCTACCCAGTCGACCGTCGCGGCGCCAGTTGCTCCCGCTGCGCCGACCGCCCCTACAGCGCCAGCAACCCCAGCCCCGGTCGTCGTCACCGAGAAGCCCGCGACCAAGCCGCGCACTCCGAAGACGCCACCAGCCGAGTAGCTAGCCGAGCAAGTAGCTAGCCCAGGAACCCGCGCAGGAGTGCTGCCGAACCGGCCAAGTGCTCGAGCATCGCCTCGGCGGCGCCATCTTGGTCGCCACGCAGAATCGCAGCGACGACAGCATCATGCTGGTCGTTGGAGTTTGTGATGTTGCGCGACAGCAGCGGGATGTGATCGAGAAGGTCGTTGAGCGCCGTTCGGTTGTCTGCGATGAGTGAGACGAGCGAGGGGGTTCCGACGAGCTCCGCTATCGCGAGGTGCAATCGCGAGTCGAGGCGGCGATAGTCGGTGGCATCCGCGGCCGCGGTCTCGCGCAGTCGGGTCCACAGCATCTCGCGATCGGCTGCCGAGAGCGCTCTGGCAGCGGCCGCTCGGGCTGCTCCCACTTCGAGAATCTCGCGAAGGCCCAGCACGTCGTGGATCTCGGCCGCCGTCGGGGTCGGCCCCGTCGCATCCGGTCGCACGAATGAAGGAACGGGATCGACCACGAAGGTTCCGCCGTATCGACCGCGACGCGAGACAAGAAACCCAGCGTCGGCGAGCGAGCGGATCGCTTCGCGCACCGTGTCTCGACTGACCGAGAAGCGGCTCGCGAGATCGCGCTCCGGGGGTAGTGCATCGCCCGGCGCCACGAGCCCGAGGCGGATGGTCTGCAGCAGGCGCGCGACAGTGTCTTCGAAGGCATTGCCGTTGCGCACGGGGCGAAAAAGCGCGTCCGCTACCAGGTCATCGTTCTCGAGCTCGGCCATTGTCTAGATCGGTGTGACGTAGGCCGACGAGATGCCACCGTCGACGAGAAAAGTCGAGGCCGTGATGAATGACGCGTCATCGCTCGCGAGAAATGCAACGGCGGCGGCGAGTTCTTCTGCCTCGGCGAACCGACCGACGGGAATGTGCACGAGTCGGCGCTGGGCGCGCTCCGGGTCACTCGCGAACAGCTCCTGCAGAAGCGGGGTGTTGACCGGCCCAGGGCATAGGGCGTTGACGCGAATGCCCTGGCGGGCGAACTGCACACCGAGCTCCTTTGTCATCGCGAGTACGCCACCTTTGGAGGCCGTGTACGAGATTTGGGATGTCGCGGAGCCCATCACTGCCACAAACGACGCCGTGTTGATGATCGAACCACGCTGCTGCGCGACCATGTGACGAAGGGCCGCTCGCGAGCAGAGGTAGACGCTCTTGAGGTTGACGTCTTGAACGCGTTCCCACGCCGGAAGCTCTGTCGTCTCGATCGAGTCGTCATCGGGCGGTGAGATTCCCGCGTTGTTGAAAGCGATGTCGACTGAGCCGTAGGTCGATGCAGCGGTGTCGAACAGGTTGTTAACCTGGGCCTCATCGGTCACGTCGACCTGAACGAAGAGGCCACCGACCTCAAGCGCCGCGGCTTCACCGGTTGCCGCATTGAAATCGCCGATGACAACCGTCGCGCCTTCTGCCGCAAACCTGCGTGCCGTTGCAAGGCCGATTCCGCTCGCCCCACCCGTGATCACTGCGACCTTGCCAGCGAGGCGCTGGGTGAGGTCGATCTTCGTTAGTGCCATTCGAGTTCCCTTAGTCAGTTGCTATAAAAACGTTTTTGGTTTCGGTAAAGGCGGTTGCCGCATCCGGACCAAGTTCACGACCGAGGCCGCTCTGCTTGAATCCCCCAAAAGGTGTTGAGTAACGCACGCTGGAGTGGGAGTTGACCGACAGGTTGCCACTCTCAATTGCACGCGATACTCGGATGGCGCGGCCGACGTCCCGCGTCCAGATCGACCCGCTCAGACCGTAGACACTGTCGTTCGCGAGCGCGATGGCGTCAGCCTCGTCGTCGAACGGCAGCACGCTCACTATCGGCCCGAAGATCTCGTCGACGGCGAGCTTGTCGGTGCGCGAACCGGGAAGCATCACGGTCGGCGCGAACCAGAAGCCGTCGCCGGTCGGGGCACTCCCCCGGAACGCGACCTTCGACTCGTCGAGGTACGACTCGACCTTGTCGAGGTGCGCTCGGGCGACAAGCGGACCCATCTCAGTCGCTTCGTCGAGTGGCTGCCCGACGGCGACACCGTGAACCGCTGGCTCGAGGAGCTCCATAAACCGATCGAAGACGCTGCGCTCGACGAGGATGCGGCTGCGCGCGCAGCAGTCCTGGCCCGCGTTTTCGAACACACCGTAGGGGGCAGTCGCTGCAGCCTTTTCGAGGTCGGAATCGGCGAAGATCACGTTGGCGCTCTTTCCGCCAAGTTCGAGAGTGACGGCCTTGACCTGGTGCGAGCATCCGGCCATAACTTTTTTGCCAACGGCGGTCGATCCCGTGAAGACAACCTTGCGCACGCTCTCGTTTGTCACAAAACGCTCGCCGACAACGTCGCCGCGACCCGGCAGCACCTGGAAGAGACCCTCGGGCAAACCCGCCTCAAGTGCGAGCTCGCCCAGCCGAAGGGCTGTGAGCGGCGTCCACTCTGCGGGTTTGAGAACTACTGCGTTGCCCGCGGCGAGCGCTGGCGCGAAGCCCCAGGCCGCGATGGTCATCGGAAAGTTCCACGGCACGATAATGCCGACAACACCGAGCGGCTCGAGAAACGTCACGTCGATGCCACCGGCAACCGGAATCGTCTTGCCGATCATGCGCTCGGGCGCAGCGGCGTAGTAGTTGAGCACGTCACGCACGTGGCCGGCTTCCCACCGTGCCTGCGAGATCGGGTGCCCCGAGTTGAGCACCTCAAGCTGCGCGAGCTCTTCGATGTGCTGTTCGACGACAGTTGCGAAGGTGCGCAGAGCGTTCGCCCGTTCGGCTGGCGCGAGTGCAGCCCATGCACGTTGCGCGCTCACGGCGTGGCGGATCGCGTCATCCACCTCAGAAATTGTTGTGTGGGCGACCGTCTCGAAAGCGACGCCGGTTGCCGGGTTGATAAGAGTCGTCGATGTCATGCGTTGACCGCCCGGTATTCGCGCGCCGCGTCAACGAGCCCCTCGAAGAGGCGCAGGTCGTCGGGAGTGTGCTCGGGGTGCCACTGCACGCCGATGCCGAAAGGAACACCCTCGACCTCAACGGCCTGCACTGTGCCGTCGTCCGATGTTGCGCTCACGCTCAGGCCGTTCGCGAGCTCGTCGATCGCCTGGTGGTGGTACGACTTGCCGATGAGGGTTTCGCCGCCGCCGAGAATCTCGCCGACGTGGGTTCCGGCAGTGACAAAGACCTCGTTTTCGGCGAAGACTCCGCCGCCGAGGCTATAGCGCTCGCTGCCCACGATGTCGGGAAGGTGCTGGTGCAACGTTCCGCCGAGGGCGACGTTGAGCATCTGCAGCCCGCGGCAGATGCCGAGAAACGGAACACCGGCATCGATCGCGGCGGTGAGCAGCGCCGTCTCCCACTCGTCGCGGTCTTCGCGCGGCTCGTCGGTTGTGAGCAGTCGCTCCTGGCCGTAGCGGGCCGGGTCGACGTCTTTGCCGCCCGCGACGATCAAGCCGTCGAGACGGTCGAGCACCGCGTGGGCGATCTCGTCATTCACCGGCTGCGGCGGCAGCAGCACGGCGATGCCGCCGGCAAGGTTGACCGCGTCGAAATAGACCTTGGGCAAAAAGGACGCCTGGGTGTCCCACACTCCCGTCTGCGCCTGCTCGAGGTAGGTGGTGACGCCGATTATGGGTCGCCGGCTGAGTGAACCGCCCGCGGCCGTACCCCCTTGTTGGTTGAGTAGGCCGTCCGCGGCCGTACCCCCTTGTTGGTTGAGTAGGCCGTCCGCGGCCGTACCCCCTTGTTGGTTGAGTAGGCCGTCCGCGGCCGTATCGAAACCGGACGGGTCTCGATACGGCGCTGGCGCGCCTACTCGACCACCAAGCTCTTTAGAACCGCTCAAAACCACGAACCCTTTCCCAGTCTGTAACCGCAGCGTCGTAGGCAGCGAGCTCGATGCGCGCGTTGTTGAGGTAGTGCTCGACGACCTCTTCGCCAAACGCGGCCTTCGCGATGTCGGAGGCCGCGAAGAGCTCCGCGGCTTCGCGCAGCGTGGACGGAACGCGCGCGGCATCCGACCCGTAGGCGTTTCCTTCAAAGATTGGTTCGAGCTCGAGTTCGTGCTCGATGCCGTACAGCCCGCCCGCGATGATTGCCGCCGTCGCGAGGTACTGGTTGACGTCGCCGCCGGGTACGCGGTTTTCGACGCGCAGACCCTGGCCGTGCCCGACGACGCGCAGTGCGCAGGTGCGGTTATCGAGCCCCCAGGCGATTGCCGTTGGGGCGAAGCTGCCCTCGACGTAGCGCTTGTACGAGTTGATGTTGGGGGCAAAGAACAGGGTGAGCTCGCGCATCGCTTTGAGCTGGCCGGCGATCCAGTGCTCCATCAGCTTCGAGAATCCGTGCTCACCGTCGCCCGCCATCACCGCGTCACCTGCAGTGCTGCGCACCGAGAGGTGGATGTGGCACGAGTTGCCCTCGCGTTCGTTGAACTTAGCCATAAAGGTCAGCGACTTGCCATGGCGGTCGGCGATCTCTTTCGCGCCGTTCTTGTAGATCGAGTGGTTGTCACACGTCGCGAGTGCGTCGGTGTATCGAAAGGCGATCTCCTGCTGACCGAAGTTGCACTCGCCCTTGATTCCCTCTGAGTACATGCCCGCGGCATCCATCGAATTTCGGATGTCGCGCATCAAAGGCTCCATCCGCGTCGACGCGAGCAGTGCGTAGTCGATGTTGTAGTCGCTCGCGGGGATGAGCCCCTCGTACTTCTTCGCCCATGCCGAGCGGTAGCTGTCGTCGAAGACAATGAACTCGAGCTCGGTGCCCACAAACGGCACAAGATCTTTCTCAGCGAGCTTGGCGATCTGCGTCTTAAGAATTTCGCGCGGGCTCTGCACGACCGGAGCCTCGTCGAGCCACGTCATGTCGGCGATGACCAACGCTGTGGCGGGAAGCCACGGCACAAGACGCAGTGTCGAGAGGTCGGGGATCATCGCCATGTCGCCGTAGCCCTTGGCCCACGACGAGATTGTGTAGCCATCGACGGTGTTCATCTCGACGTCGACGGCAAGAAGGTAGTTGCAGCACTCTGCGCCGTGGGCGGCGATCTCCTCGACGAAGAGGCGCGCCGACGCTCGTTTGCCAACGAGGCGCCCCTGCATGTCGGTGAACGCGACGATGACCGTGTCGATCTCTCCCTTGCCCACAAGCTCGGATAACGCATCCATCGTGAGCATTCCCGTGCGCTCGCTCTTTGGGGACATTGAGTCACCTTTCTCGTAGACCCGACCATTACATCACAGCGATGTGAACCGTAGAGCGCGTTCGCGTAACGCAGTGTTTACATCCAAAGGTAGACACCGAGTACCAATAGGCGACAGGATCAACCTCAATACGCCGCGGGTCAACCCTGCCCGGGTGATCCGTTTCTGGAGGAAGTAATGACCGACAGCACGACTAAATCTTCGGGCGCCACCTATACGAAGGCCGAGGACGGCTACTTCGAAAAGCGCAGTCTCAAGCGCACCGCTGGAGTGTGGGGCCTCTGGGGCATCGGCATTGCGGCAGTTATCTCCGGTGACTTCGCCGGCTGGAACCCCGGTCTCGGCCAGGCCGGCTGGGGCGGACTTCTCATCGCGACGATCATCATCACGATCATGTTCTTCACGATGATCTTCTCGATCGGCGAGATGAGCGCGGCGATGCCGCACACGGGCGGCGCGTACTCGTTCTCCCGCGCAGCGATGGGCCCGTGGGGCGGTTTCGTTACGGGTCTCGCCGAGACCATCGAATACGTCGTTACAACGGCGGTCGTTGTGCTCTTCTCCGGCTACTACCTCAACTCGGTCATCGCATCGCTCACGGGCTTCGACCTCGACGCTCTTGGGTTCGCCTGGGTCTGGTGGGTGGTGCTCTACGCGATCTTCATTGGCCTCAACTCGCTCGGCGCCTCGATCGGCTTCAAGTTCGCACTCGTCGTCGCGATCATCTCGATGCTGGTTCTTGTGACCTTCGCGGTTCTCGCGTTCGCGTTTGGCGCTGTCGACTTCTCGCGTCTCTTCGACATCGCGCCGACCGAGGGCAACACCGAGTTCCTGCCGTTCGGCGTCACGGGCATCCTCTTTGCGCTTCCGTTCGCCATCTGGTTCTTCCTCGGCATTGAAGAGCTGCCGCTCGCCGCCGAGGAAGCGACGAACCCGACGAAAGACATCCCCAAGGCGAGCGTGCTCGGTGTTGTCACCCTCGCGTTCTTCGGCCTGCTCGTTCTCTTTCTCAACCCGGCCGTCACGGGGTCTGCGGCACTCACCGAGTCGCCCGGTCTCGACGAGCCCCTGCTCGTGGGCTTCGCGGCATTCCTGCCGACCGAGGTCGCGGCGATCCTCTCGCTCTTCGCACTGATCGGACTGCTCGCCTCGCTTCAGGGAATTATGTTCGCCTACGGCCGCAACATGTACTCGCTCTCGCGTGCCGGTTACTACCCGAAGTTCCTGTCGCTCACCGGCGCAAAGCACAAGACTCCGTGGGTCGCGCTGCTCGTCGGTGGTGTCATCGGGTTTGTGATTCTGCTCGGCGTCACTGTCGTATCGGGAATCAGCGAAGAACTCTCGGGGGCCGCTAACGGCATCATCCTGTTCATCGCCGTCTTCGGCGCCGTCATCTCGTACATCATGCAGATGATCTCGTTCGTCATCCTGCGCACGAAGTTTCCGAACGCCGTGCGTCCGTACAAGAGTCCGACGGGCATCGCCGGTGCCGTTGTCGCGGGGCTCATCGCCTTCGCCGCATTCGTCGGAATTCTTCTCGCTCCCGATTTCCGCCTCGCGGTTGTCGCCTTCGCGATCATCTTCGCGGTCGGCATCGTGATCTTCGCGCTCGTCGGCCGCCACCGTCTCGTGCTCTCGCCAGAAGAGGAATACGCGCTTTCAGGTGGGCTCAAAGACGGTCCAGGAGACGTCGCCTAGTTTCGGGGGAATCATCGAACGGCCGGTCACGGGGGTGACCGGCCGTTCCACTTTTAACACCTAGAAGAGCGTGCGCACGATGTCGACAACCGTGTGGTCGTCGTCGCTCGCGGTCACCGGCACCCAGCGCCACTTGTCCATTGCCGTGCACGGGTGACTCAGGCCGAGGCGCACAACGGTGCCGATCGGCAGGTCATCTTCGCTCTCGACCTCGACGAACAGGTGCTGGTCGTTGATCGCCGTGACACGTGCGCCCGCGACATCCAACACCGTGGGCAGGTCGTAGTCATACGGAAAGTCCCGTCGCCCGCCATCGAGCAGCGCCAGCCCGGGCTCCGGACGCGACACGACCCGCGCCCATCCCTTCATCGCCGCACGCAGCGAGCCGAGCGGCGAGACGCCGTCGTAGTAGCCGTCATCGTGGATTTGGTAGGCGCCCGATCGCAACACCCGCGTCGCATTCACCCCTTCGAATGCCTGAGCAACGAGCTCGACGTAGGCGCTGCCTCCCGCGGTGATGACCGGTCGGCGACCCTCAAAATCGAGCAGCGCGGTGAGCTCGACGAGCTGGGCGAGAAACTTTTCAACTGCGGCGATGGATGTCGCGCTGCGATCGTGCGCGACCGCGCCCTCGTACCCGCCGACGCCCCGCAGCCTGAGCACGGGGCTGGCACGCACCGCATCCGCAACGAGCACGGCCTGCTCAAGCGTGCGCGCGCCGGTTCGCGCCCCGGCCGCGCCCAGCTCGACGATCACGTCTACCGGTCGCGACAGGGAAATGCCCGACAGCACGGAGGTCATCGCGTCAACGGTCTCTACGCTGTCGACCCAGCTCATATAGTCGAAACTTGTGTCGTTCAGCTCAACCGCGAGCCACTCGAGCGAGACCCGATCGACGATGCTGTTGGCGAGCATGATGCGGGTGAGACCGGCGTTGCGGCCAACCTGCACCTGCCACGGTGTCGCGAGCGTGATGCCCCATGCTCCCGCGTCGAGAAGCTGCCGCCACAGTTGCGGTGCCATCGTCGTTTTGCCGTGCGGCGCGATCTCGAGGCCGTGCTGACCAAGCCAGTTCGCCATAACCGCGACGTTCGAATCGAGAGCCTCTTTCGAGAGCGACAACAGAGGGGTCTGAAAGTCAGAGAGCTGCGGCTTTGTCGCGAGAAACTCGTGACCTGTCGAACCCCACGACGAGGGCGGAAAGCCCTTGAACGCCGGGCTGATCTCGAAATCGGTCATCAGTTCTTGTTACCCGTCGCAGCCAACCCAACGCCGAGCCCGATCATCGCGACTCCCCCGCTAGCTCCCAGCACACTCAGTCGCTTCGGTGAGCGGCCGAACCAGGCGCGAGCCGCGCTCGCGCCGAGCGCCCACACGCTGTCGCAGACGAGCGCGAGGGTGACAAAAACGAGGCCGAGCTGCATCATTTGCAGCGGGATCGCGCCGACCTCGTGCGCGACGAACTGCGGAAGCACTGCAACGAAGAAGACGACCGACTTGGGGTTTGTCACGCCGACCACAACTCCCTCAACGAGGCTGCGCACTCGACTGCGACTCGCGGGTACCGTCGCTTGCGCCGCGCGCTTGCGGTGCCGAATCGCCTGCACCCCGAGGTAGACGAGAAAAGCCGCTCCGGCGAACTTCACGAGAGTGAAGAGCAGCACAGACTGCTCGAGAAGCACACCGAGCCCGAGGGCGATCGCGACGACCTGCAGAAACATGCCGACGGCATTGCCAGCGACACTCAACAGGGCGCCGACCCGGCCGATCGACAGGGCGCGACCGATGACAAACAGCACGCTGGGCCCTGGCAGCACAATGAGCAGCGCCGCCGCGAGCGTGAATGCGACGAGGTGTGACTCGGGAACCATAAACGAATGCTAGCTCTAGGCAGCGTCAGTGCCGGGTGCGAAACTATTTCACATGACGCTTCTCTCAATCGACAGCTTCACCGTGCGCTCCGGCTCCGCCGACTTCGACTCTCTCGTCAGCGAACTCGCCCTCTACTCCTCCCCAGAGCTCATTGCCCGCCCGACTTCAACAGCCGAGATCGCTGCCTCGCTGGCCTACGCAACAGCACACGGCTTGGATGTCGCGCTGCGCAGCGGCGGCCACGGCGGGTTCGCCGCCACCGACAACACACTGCTGCTCGACCTTCGCGCCTTCGACGAGATCACTGTGCTCGACGGCAACCTCGTGCGCGTCGCAACGGGCGCGGTCTGGGGCGACGTCGCGACAGCACTCGAGCCCTACGGCCTCGCCCTGTCGTCGGGCGACACCTACACCGTCGGAGTCGGCGGTCTCACCCTCGGCGGCGGGGTCGGCTGGCTCGTTCGCCAATACGGACTCGCGCTCGACAGCCTCGTCGAAGCCGAGGTCGTTCTGCCCTCCGGCGACGTCGTGATCGCCTCACACGACTCGCAGCCCGAGCTGTTCTGGGCGCTCAGGGGCGGCGGCGGCAACTTCGGCGTCGTCACAACTTTTACGTTCGAAGCCCACCCGCTGCCCTCGGTCGTCGCGGGTTCCATCGCCCTCGACCCGGCTACCCTCGCGGCAACGCTTCGGGCATGGCGCGACGTGATGCGTTCCGCGCCCGCGCAGCTCAACGTGACCTACCTCGGCATGCCGGCGTTCGGGCCCGAGGCGCCCGCGACATCCCAACTTCTTCTGGTTTTCGGCGGCGACAACCTCGACGAGGCGACCGCCGCGATCCAGCCGCTGCTCGAACTGCCGGGCGTTCTCTCATCGCAGATCGCGCCGAAGAGCTACGTCGACGTGCTCGAGCGTATGGAGAAGTCCGAGGGAGAGATCACAATGGTCGACAACAATTCGTTCGCCGATGACTTCAGCGACAGCCTCATCGACGATCTCGTTGCAGCCACCGAGTCGTTCGGTGCGGCAGTTTTGATGATTCGGTACCTGCGCGGCGCCTTCAACGACATACCGGTGGATGCAACGGCCTTCGCCCACCGTGGCGCCGAAGTTCTGCTCATCTCGGCAGCCTTTCTCGGCCCCGATGCTGCCTCCGACTCCGATGCGACGATCCGCGCGCGCTGGGCCACCCTCGGCGACCGCACATCGGGCCTTTACGGAAACTTCTCCCCCACGATCGGCGACGCGGTCACGGCGCAGATGTATCCACCAGCGACTCTCGCCCGCTTGCGCGCCGCGAAGCGCACCTACGACCCGGCGAACCTGTTGCGGCAGAACCACAACATCGCGCCGTGACCGCGCCCGCGCATTCCCGACAGCAATCCTCAGTTCCGTCGCCCTCGGCGTCTAAGCTCGAACCAACTTTCGCCGATAGGACCCCATGGCTGACTACACGTTCACCACCCCGCCCAACTGGCCAACACCGCCCGCTGGATGGACGCCACCCGAGGGCTGGACACCAGACGCCGCGTGGGGCCCCGCACCCGAGGGCTGGCAGTTCTGGGTGCCTGCGGCCGCGGAATCTCCCGCACAATCGGCGCCGACTGCGGCGCCCGCTCTGCTTGGCCCGCCCGCACCGCCCGCGGTTGCCAAGAAGAAGTCCAAGGTCGGGCCCATCATCGCAATCGTCGCGGGCGTCGCCGTGCTCGGCCTCGTGATCGCCGGCGGGGTCTACGTCTGGAACTTTCTGGGCACCACGCCCGCTGGCCTGCCCGAAGAAGGGTTCGAGTCGGCCTCGACCGTTGAAGAGGCCCACGCGACTCTTCAACAAGAGCACGACGAGATGATCGACTACATGGAGAGCTTCGACCATGGCCTCGACTTCGTGGCCCACCGCGACAGCATCGATCAGGTGCTCGAAGACGGGCTCGCCGCCAGCACCATCTCCGACGTCGAGGTTCAGACCGCGACGTACGAGTGGATGCGCGAGCCGATGGACGAGGAATACGCCGCCTGGCAAGCGACGTGGGTCGTCGACGACGCCAATCTCGCCAACGACACCGGCACGATTCAGGAAGAGATCCTCGACCGCATCAGCGGTGGCCTCGCCAAGGTCTCGGTCGACTCTCACTGCGATTCGACGGCATGCGTTGACGGCGACGACCCCACTGTCGTTCACGTCATCGAGAAGAACATGAACAGCAAGACGCTCATCTGGGAAGACGTGATGCGACACGAGTACGCCCACGTCATCCAGTTCAAGTACGCGGGCAGACTTGCCTACGGTACCGAGTACGAAGAGCTTTTCGGCAGCAACGAAGAGTTGCACGCCGACTGCATGTCAGAGGCGCTGAAGCCCGACTTCGAGACCGCCTACGGCAGCAAATGCTCGACCGAAATGCTCGAGTCGGCGCGCAACGTCTGGGACGGCATCATCTTCTAAAGAAGACGGTGCGTGGATGTCGCGGTCGCGACATCCACGCACCATTTTGTCTTTGCGCTCTACACCTCAGTGATAAGACGCAGCATGTCAGCGAAGGCGCGAACTTCGGCCTCCGGCCTGCTGCGCAGGGCGCCGCGGAGGCGTTCCTGCTGAGTCGCGCGGGCCGTCTTCACACGGGCGACAGCGTCGGGCGTCGGTGACAACACTCGCGCACGGCCGTCGTTCTCGTCGACGCGGCTCTCGACGAGACCAATGTCTTCGAGCACCTTCACCTGGCGACTGACAACTGCTTTGTCGGTCTCGAGCAGCTCGGCCAGCGCCGACGCATTCGTCTCGCCCAGGCGCACGATGCTGCTGAGAATCTTGTAGCCGACGGCTCGCAGTTCCGGGTGAATCTGTGCGGCCGCCGTCTTGTAGACGAGACGCACGCGACCGAAGAGAACGCCGAGTTCCTGTTCGACTTCGGCGATTGCCTCGTCGGCGTCGCGCGTTGCTGTGTCAGTCACGCCCGACATGCTATCGGCTCGCTCCGCTGCTCACGACGGGAATCGTGCCCGTTGTCGTCGCGCCGACTTCGGCTTCTGCGAGGTCAATAGCCGAGCCTTCCGCGGTCTCAGCGAGCGTCTCGGCCGCGGTCTTTGTCGACAGCGCCTTGTTCGGCAGGAAGATCACGGCGATGAGGCTGATGAACGCGAGTGGAATGGCGACGAGGAACGCGTCGCCAATGCCCGCTCCGTAGGCGGACTCGACGATGACACGCACGGTCTCGGGCAGCGAGCTCACGTCAGGGAGGGTGCCGGTACCGAGCTGCTTAAGCGCCGCGATCTCTTCGGGAGTGGAGGGCACAAAGCTCTTGAGCCCACTTGAGATGTGCGAGCTGACCTGACTGGCGAGAATCGCGCCCATCACCGTCACGCCGATCGTTCCGGCGACCGACCGGAAGAAGCTCACGTTGGAGCTTGCGGCTCCGAGCTGCTCGGGCGGGGTGTCGTTCTGCACAACGAGCGTGAGGTTTTGCATGACCATGCCAAGACCGGCACCGAGCACGACCATGTAGATCGAGACGAACAAGAAGTCGGTGTCGTAGCGCAGCGTCGCCATCAGGCTGACGCCGACGAGTACCATCGCCGAGCCGAGCACCATCCAGCGCTTCCACTTGCCGAAGCGGCTGATGAATTGTCCGATGAGAATTGAAGCACCCATCTGGCCGACGACCATGGGGATCGTCATCAGCCCGGACTGCGTCGGGTTGGCGCCACGTGCGAGCTGAAAGTACTGGGCCATAAAGACGCTCGTTGCAAACATCGCGACGCCGATCGCGATGCTGGCGATGACAGAAAGTGTGAAGGTGCGGTTTTTGAACAGCGACATCGGAACGATCGGCTCTGCGACCTTGAATTCGGTGAAGACAAAAGCGAGAAGCGCGAGAACTGCGACGCCGATCAGGGCGTAGCTCATCATTGAGTGCCACTCGAACTGGCTGCCGCCCATCGAGACCCAGATGAGGAGAAGTGAGACACCGACCGTGAGAAGCACAGCTCCCACGTAGTCGATGCGCACCTTTCGGTCCACACTGGTTTGAGGCAGGTGCAGCGTGCGCTGGATGATGATCAGTGCGGCGATGGCGAAGGGAACTCCAATAAAGAAGTTTGCGCGCCATCCAAACGCGTCGGTGATGACGCCCCCGAGAAGCGGCCCACCGATTGTTGCGACAGCCATCACCCCACCGACGATTCCCATGTACTTGCCCCGCTCGCGGGGGCTAATGATGAGGGCAACTGCGACGAACACGAGCGAGATGAGGCCACCGACGCCGATGCCCTGCACCAGGCGAAGCGCGATAAGCATCTCGGTGCTCCGCGCGAAGCCGGCGACGACAGTAGCGAGCACGAAGATAGTGAGCGAGATCTGCAACAGGAGCTTGCGGTTGAGCAGGTCGCTCAGCTTGCCCCAGATCGGGGTACTGACGGCTGTGGCAAGAAGGCTCGCCGTGATAACCCAGGTGTAGCCGGCCTGGTCACCGCCGAGGTCGGCAATGATGCGCGGAAGAGAGGTCGAAACAACCGTGCCCGAAAGCACGGCGACGAACATGCCCATAACGAGGCCGGAAAGCGCAATGAGGATCTCGCGCTGTGAACGCTTCTGATCGATGGGAGCTGGCAAAGATGACACGGTGAATACCTCGAAATAAAGTTGATGTACGTCAACTATATGTCGATGGTTGACAAAGGTCAACTATCAGTTCTACGGAATAAACTCGGTCGACGGCCACGTTCGCCCAGTGCGGCAGTTCTTGCCGTCGCTCCCCAACGAACGGAATCTTCCCGCGTGCCTGACCTCTTCACCCCGCTGACCGCGGGCGATCTCTCCCTCGCCAATCGCCTCGTTATGGCGCCGCTTACACGCACTCGCGCGAGCGACGACGGTGTCGCGACCGACGTGATGGTCGAGCACTACGCGCAGCGCGCATCGCTCGGGCTCATCATCAGCGAGGGCACGTTCCCCTCACCCGCAGGTAAGGGATTTCTCGGCCAGCCCGGGCTCGCAACGCCTGAGCAACTCGCCGGATGGAAGCGCGTCACCGACGCAGTTCACGCAGAAGGCGGACTCATCGTCGCCCAGGTGATGCACGCGGGTCGCGCGAGTCACCCCGACATTTCGGGACTCCCGGTCGAGGCGCCGAGCGCGCTCGCGATCGATGGCGAGACGCGCACTGCCGCCGGCAAGGTGCCGTACCCGGTTCCCCATGCGCTCACGATCGATGAGCTGCCCGGCATTGTCGAGGCCTTCGTCACCGGGTCGCAGAATGCGGTGGATGTCGCGGGCTTCGACGGCGTGGAACTTCATGCCGCGAACGGCTACCTGTTGCACGAGTTTCTGGGCGCGACATCCAATATTCGAACCGACGCATACGGCGGCAGCCCCGAAAACCGCATCCGCTTGGTTGTCGAGGTGGCTACCGCCGTCGCCGCTCGCATCGGTGCTGGCCGCGTGGGAATTCGCATTTCGCCGGAGCGCAACATCCAGAGCCTGATCGAAGACGACCCCGCCGACGTGCTCGCCGTGTACGGCGCCCTGATGGAAGCCCTGGCTCCCCTCGGCCTCGCGTTTGTGAGCATTCTGCACCCGACCCCTGCGAGCGACCTTGTGCAGGGTCTGCGCTCGCGATTCGGCGGGCCGTTCTTTGTGAACACCGGGTTCGCCGAGGCCACCACCCGAGATGAAGCCGTCGCGCTGATGGCAGACGAGCTCGCCGACGCTGTCGTCGTCGGTCGAGCCGCAATCGCAAACCCCGACCTGCTGCGTCGCTGGCGTGAAGACCTAGGCCAGAACGAGCTTGTGCCCGCGACGATCTACGCGGAGGGCGCGCTCGGCTACACCGACTACCCGGCGCACGATGAGATTGCGGCGACGCAGTAGGCCCGAACTCTGCCAGACCGGGAACCCACTGATTAAGAGTCAGTTGATCTGAATGCGATGATAGCATTTGCTATATGGGCACCAACGAGGTGGTTTCGAGAATTCGAGAAGACGCGCGCGCGGCCGACGAGCTTCACGAGAGGTCGCGAAAGCTACTCATCGACAGTGTTCGAGCTGGCGCGGCTGCCGGCCTCTCTCAACGCCAGATCTCAGAAGCAATCGGCCGCAGCCAGCCCGAAGTTTCACGACTGCTGCGCTTTCGAGGACTAACGGACTTGGGGCGCACCCTCGAGCGCAACCGTTCCGCGCTGCTGAAAATGTTTTCGGAACACGGAGCTCGAAATGTTCGCGTATTTGGCAGCGTCAGCCGCGGAGAAGACAAGACGGGGTCTGACGTCGACCTGCTGGTCGATTTTCGGGAACCATTGAGCCTGTTCGCACTTGCACGACTCGAATCATCCGCGGCTGAACTGCTCGGCGCCAGCGTCGATATCGTGCCGGCTAACAGCCTCCGGGCGAACATTGCCGAGCGCGCACTAGCTGAGGCTGTGCCGCTGTGAGCCGCACCGATCTAGAGATCGCACAGGACGCCCTCGACCACCTTTCCGTGCTGCGCTCGCATCTCACACGTGGGGACCTGAGCGATCAAACAGTTGCCGATGCCGTCAGCTTGCGCCTGGCCGCAGCCATCGAAGCGATCGCGCAGGGCAGCGACGACTTGCGGCAACGGTTGTTCGCGGGCAAGTGGCACGTCGTATGGGCGACGAGAAACCGGATCGCCCACAACTATGCGTACATAGACCACGGCATCATCGCGGCGACGGTAGCTCAGGATCTGCCGTCGCTCGAATCCGCGTTGGCTGATGAGATCGCGCGTGCTGGTTGAGAGCTTCGGACTCTTCGCTGATGACCGGAGCATTCCAACGATGTCGGCCATAGTGACGTGCGCGTTCGCCTTCAAACGATCGAGATCTGCCTGGTCCATTCTCGGAGCGTAGCGCCACGCCCAGACACGCAAAAAGCCCCGCCGAAGCGG